>Ga0302194_10000083_pt1 | contig 68170 bp, 56 predicted proteins | sample II_Bog_N1_1_FD_200227 | JGI IMG/M metagenome (GOLD analysis project Ga0302194, IMG submission 200227) | Peat permafrost microbial communities from Stordalen Mire near Abisko, Sweden - II_Bog_N1_1 | ecosystem: Environmental > Terrestrial > Soil > Wetlands > Peat | place: Sweden: Abisko...
AAAATACAACTTGATATATTCGAAATCATGAGAGGGGGTGTTTTTCAGAAAATGAAAAAGTCACCGTAATAGCTCTATGTACGAAGATTTTCAATCGTTTTATAATTTAGTCGGATGATAGTAATTATTAATAATATTTCGCGATGAAAAAAATATACCTGTTGCTTTTGTTAGAAGCAATATCAGGAATCGTATTTGCTCAGAGTACTATAAAAATAAAAGTGCAAGATAAAAATAGCAAACAAGTATTATCAGGAACTACAGTAGAAATTGTGAATCTGAATAATAAAACAAGCTATTCGGATGAAAATGGAAATGCTGAACTTAAGGAATTGAATGCCGGAGATTGGATCATTAAGCTCTCTCTGCTAGGTTATAAAAATCAAACCGATACAATTGTTTTGGGAAATAATCAAACCGTATCAAAAATAGTCTATCTGGAAGAATCACAAGCTCTGAGTTATACCGATGTTGTTATAACCGGAACAAAAAGGCAAGAAGGTAATTCCATGGGAAATCTGAGTACGCTTGATTTTAAACTACGTCCTCATCTTACTACACAAGATATGCTTAGACTTGTTCCTGGTCTTTTTATTGCACAACATGCTGGTGGCGGTAAAGCGGAACAATTATTAATGCGGGGCTTTGATGTAGATCATGGAACGGATGCTGCTATTTTTGTTGACAACATGCCTGTTAATATGGTGTCACACGCTCATGGTCAAGGCTATGCCGATCTTCATTTCGTTATACCAGAAACGGTTGAGAAAATAAATTTCACGAAAGGACCGTATGATGCTAAAACAGGGGACTTCAACACAGCAGGAGCGGTACGTTTTCAGACCAAAAATTATTTATCAAAGAATCTTGTAAAATTTGAAGCTGGTGCATTTAATACATATCGGGGAGTGGCGATGATTAATTTACTTGATAACGCAGATACCAGCAACCGTAAAAGAAGTGCTTATGTAGCCGGTGAATATTTCTATACGAATGGTTATTTTCAGAATCCCCAGGATTTCAGTAAAGTGAATTTGTTTGGAAAATATAATGCAGAGATTAATAAATCTACCAATATCTCATTTACATTATCTGCGTTCAGCAGCAAATGGAATGCTTCGGGGGAAATACCTACCAGAGCTGTTACCAATGGACTTATTTCAAGATTTGGCACGCTTGATCCCTCACAGGGTGGCAATACTTCCAGGTATAATGCGAATCTTAATTTTACAAAAAAACTGGATAATGGAGGCAAGGTTCAGGGTAACATGTATTATGTCAATTATAACTTCAATCTCTATTCCAACTTTACTTATTTTAAAACAGATACTGTAAATGGAGACGAGATTAATCAGTATGAAAACAGAAATCTTTTTGGCTATAATGGTTCTTATTCCAAAGAAACAGATCTAGGCTTATTTTCTCTTAAATCCACTGTAGGAACAGGAGTGCGAGATGATCAGATAGGGAATATTGGACTTGCACACGTACGTAATCGTATTTTCCTGAATGATATACAAAAGGGAGAAATTCATGAAATAAATTTCAATGCTTACCTGGATGAAAATTTATATATCAGTCCAAAATTCAGTATTAACCTTGGCTTGCGTTTTGATCAATTTCATTTTGCTTACAGAAGTAAACTGACAGATACGGCCAATACTGTAAATTCGAAAGATCAGGGAATCTTTAGTCCAAAGGCTAATATCTATTATAACGCTTCCAAAAACATTCAGTTTTATGTAAGTGCAGGATCCGGCTTTCATAGTAATGACGCGCGTGTAGCGACACAAGCCCCGGGAACAACATTACCTAGGGCTACAGGAGCTGATTTGGGTACGAATCTGAAAATTGGAAATCGCCTTGTTATGAACAGTGCGGTATGGATACTTGATTTACAGTCAGAATATACCTGGGACGGAGATTTAGGAACGTTTGACATCAATCCAAATGGTAAGACAAGACGTTTTGGTTTAGATTTAAGCGCACGTTTACAAATACTAAAATGGCTCTTTGCAGATGGAGATCTGAACATTGCCAAACCACGATTTGTAAATCTTCCGGAAGGACAAAATTACGTTCCCATTGCACCTCCAGTAACCAGTATTGCCGGTTTAAATATTCGAACGAAGAGCGGAATAACAGCCAGCCTTCGTTATAGATATTTAAGTGCCAGACCACTTACAAATGATAACTCAATCCGGGCAACAGGATATTTTATTATGGATGCAGTTTTGGGCTATACAAATAAAAACTTCTCTATTGGTTTTAGTGCAGAAAATCTTTTAAATAGTTTTTGGGAAGAAGCTCAGTACGCAACTGAAACAAGATTGAAAGGAGAATCAATGCCTCATACGGATGTTTGTTTTACTCCAGGAACACCATTTAATATACGCGGTAATATGAGTTTATTCTTTTAAATGATACAGCAGCTGTTAGTTAGAAATTTGACAGCTGCTGTTTTACAATAGCAATAAATTCTGCATTATTGAATTCGTTCTGTGTATCCGATTTCATTTTAGCATTAATAAAATTTTGTTTAAAAATATTTTTTTTTGAAAATACTGAGATTTAGCTAATCTGTTGAAAGCCTTTGTATAAGAACTTAGTTGTGAAAATATCTGTTCTTATCTTATTAAACAAAAAAATAAAAACAACGTTTAAAAACTAGTGTTCAGTCAATATCAGCGTTCGTTGTACATTTCGCTTTATATTTGTAGTTAAATACTTGTTAGTATCATTATTTACTGATCGAAAAAAACAATAATAAATGTAGCTTCTTCGCTATTGTTTATCCATTTATTTCATGTTTGTAAGGTTTTTAATAAAAAAGATACCTTTATTAACTGTTAAACTTATCTCAACAGTATTTATAGCGTTTACATATTAAGTATATATATCATTCATTTAATACACTTCGCATACAACTCATGAATCAGAAAACAATACTATTAGTTGATGATGATGATATATCCAACATATTAAATAAAATGATTATTAATATCGCTGATCCCGACATTAATTTAATCGTTTATTCAAATGCTCTAGATGCTTTGGAATATTTGCAGGATAAAAAAATAACATTACCGGATTATATTCTTTTGGATATAAATATGCCAGTAATGAACGGATGGCAGTTTGCCCAAAAATGTTCGGAAAATTTTCCAAATGTAAAAATTGCAATTTTGTCATCCTCAGATAATTCTGAAGATATAGATAAAATAAATGGATTTAAAAATATTGTTCAATATATCATTAAACCAATGAGTATCGAAAGCTTCAATGAGCTAAATAAGAATTAGTAGTAGAATATTTTTCAAATTAATGATTCGGTATTTTTTATAAGCAAATATTCAGTATTAGATTATAGTTATGCTTGAAAATATAATTCTATATTGATATGAATTGTTGGTTACAGAAATTGATATCATTCATTTTTATTGTCTTAGTTTACTTTGTGGATAGTTTCTTATATATCATTCCTGAAGTTACATTTTAAATGATTTTAATTTGCCAAATAATACGCATGTATAAAAAAAGAGGGGCTGTATTACAGCCCCTCTTTTTTTATTTGATAGTTACTTGTTGCTTATTGTTTAATCATTCTTTGAACAGTTTTACCTTGATCTGTATTTACTTCTACAATATAGACTCCTGTAGGTAAATTAGAGAATGATAAAGATTGTAACGTGTTATCGTTTGCACTTGCTAATTCATTGGTAAGAAGTTTCTCTCCAATGGTGCTATATACAGTTATTGATATTGTACTATAGTTACCATTGAATTTAACGTAAGCATTGTCACTGGATGGATTCGGGTTGATTTGAATCGCATTATCAGGAAGTATTCCAACAGTTGCTAATGTTCCTGTTCCCGTTACACTTACATTGATTACAAACGACGGTGTCGTAGGATCGTTGCTTGCTATTGTAACAGTTCCGGTATTACCACCCGTTACAGATGGAGTACCCGTTACTGTAAACGTTGCAGTAGCTCCGGCAGCAATCGGACTGGCAGAAGAAAGACTTCCTACTGTAAATTCAACAGAACCAGTTATCGAATTAATGTTTAATGCAGCCGTACCAGTGTTCTTAATTGTAAGTGAATATGCAGTCGCTGCAGTACCATTTGCTGCGGAACCTACAAAAATAGCTGGGCTGTTATTTGTTGCAACCGGAGTGACTCCATTTAATACTTGTAATGATGGGGCAGCAGCAGCTGTTCCGGTTACACTTACATTCAATTTGAATGAAGATGTTACAGGATCATTTGTTACAATTGTTATTGTTCCTGCATTAGCACCTAAAGTAGCAGGTGTTCCTGTTACCGTAAATGTTACGGATGATCCGGCAACAACAGAGCCAGGAATTGTAATCGCACTGATAACGAATCCAGTAGAGCCTGTTACAGAGGTTACTGACAAAGCAGCTGTACCTGTATTCTTAATGGAGAATGAAGTATATGCACTCGCAGCAGTTCCTGTTACAGAAGATCCTACTGAAATAGCAGGAGCGTTGTTCGTTGTAACAGCAGTCACTCCATTTAATACCTGTAAAGATGGAGTAGGAGCAGCGGTTCCGGTTACACTTACATTGATTACAAACGTAGGTGTCGTAGGGTCATTTGTTACAATAGTTATCGTTCCTGCATTAGTGCCTAGAGCGGCAGGGGTTCCTGTTACCGTAAATGTAGCAGAAGTACCGACAGCAACTGAAGCAGGCGTTGTAATCACACTGATAACAAACCCTGTAGAGCCCTTTACAGAGGTTACTGTTAATGCAGCCATACCTGTATTCTTAAGTGAGAATGAAGTATATGCGCTAGCAGCAGTTCCTGTTACAGCAGAACCAACAGAAATCGCAGGAGTGTTATTTGTTGTTACGGCTGTAGTGCCATTTAATACACTTAAAGTAGGTACTGGAGCAGCTGTTCCTGTCACACTTACATTCAGTTTGAAAGTAGGAGTAGTTGGATCATTTGTTACAATAGTTATTGTTCCTGCATTGGTACCCAGAGCAGCAGGTGTTCCTGTTACGGTGAATGTCACTGAAGTACCGGCAGCAACTGAACCAGGAGTTGTAATCGTACTGACAACGAAACCGGTAGAGCCAGTTACAGAGGTCACTGTTAATACAGCCGTACCTGTATTCTTAAGTGAGAATGAAGTATATGCACTAGCAGCAGTTCCTGTTACAGCAGAACCAACAGAAATCGCAGGAGTATTATTTGTGGCAACGGCGACTGTTCCGTTTAATACACTTAAGGCCGGAGCCGAAGCTGTAGCTGATAAGTATATTTTATATGGACTCTTTAACGGATCACTATTCAATATCGTAAGGGTTCCGGTTCTGGTACCGCTTGTCGTCGGTTGGAAGGTCAACGTAAAAATAGTAGTTGAATTGGCTCCTACGGGTTTGATTGTCTGAGTTGTATCAATTAAGAATTCTGGATTGGAAACCTTGATTGAATTCAGGTTCAGACTTGCTAAACCAAAGTTCTGAATGGTAAAGGTAACCGGTGTTCCGGTACTACCAACCGTAACCGGCGTGGCAAAGGTATAGGTACTTCCATTTTTGTAAGGAACAGTTCCCTGTTTGACAAGCATAACCGGCGCTGGTGCACCATATTGTATATTATCTACATAATACGTTCTCTGAGCAGCTGTTCCTACGAATGTAGCAGCCGGATCAATGTATATATACATAAAATTAGCATTTCTGCTTCCTGTGGAATCACTGAAATCAAAGGTAAGTGTTACCCATGTATTGGCAGTACGGATGGTATCCGAAGCCTGAATCATGGTTGTTGCCGTTGCTGCAGTAGTACCGGTTTTCAGTGTCATTACCACCGGTACATTCGCCTGTGCAGCATAAGCCTGCATGGTATAGATTGAACGTCCTACGGATAAATCGAATACTTTAGAGCAAGGCTGCAGAATAAAGTTAGCATAAGCACCTGTTGCAGGGCGCACATATTTAGCCACTGTTGCTGAAGTATTGATTCCTGTTGCCGAAGGGTTTGCTGTTACATCATTATACGTTCCGGTAGCATTTACAAGGCTCAGAAAACGGTTCGTATCAAAATCATCCATGATGTTTGATGCAGCAAAACTGTTGCACGGATTCACATCAAACTGGATATTATCGATATAATAGGTTCCGTTGATCCCTTTATCGTTCGGGTCAATAAAAATATCAAAGGATGTTAAACTGGCATTTGAAACGACGCTGGAAAGATCAAAATAGATTTTTGACCATTGTCCGGCATATACGACCATGGTACTATCCTGCAGAACACTTGTCGGTGCGGTACTGGATCCCGTATTAACATGGAGCTGTATGCTAGCCCCAGCCAATGGAGAATATACCAGCATACTAATGAATGGTTTTGCAGCAGGTACCGTTAAGGAATTACCACAACCCATATACCTAACCCCGTCAGAGTAAATGGCTACGGAGGTATTTTTAACAAATTTACCAACCAGGGCAGAAGTGTTTAATCCGGTAGGATAAGGGTTGGCAACTTCTTCGGTATACTGACTGACAGCATAGGCCAGGGTAACATTTCGGTGCGAGTCAAAATCCTGCAGTACTTGGGAAGTCGGAAGGTCTGTAATACAAGGAGCCGCAACTAGTTGTATATTATCTACATAATAAGTCAGGGCTCCGTTGGCAGCCTGCGGATCGATGAATAATTCGATGAAATTGAGGCCCGTTTTGCCGATTGCCCCGTTGTGGTTAAAATAAAGTATTTCCCACTGATTTGTTTTGGTAGTTGTTACGGTTACACTGCTTGTTGCCGGATAGGTAGATGTATTTGCTACATCGGCAGCGGTTTTCAGGTTCATTAAAACCGGCACACCAGCTACAGGAGAATAGACCATTACGGCCACATCATACATGGCTGCCGTAAGATTTACAGAGCCAGAGCCGCACAATGAATAACGTACACCGTTATAAGTTCCGGTAGCAGGTCGTACATATTTAGCCACATTGGCACTTGGATTAACAGCATTTACCAATGGGTTGGCAAACTTTTCTGTCCAGGCAGCATTTGTATAGGATAAAACGGAATTACTGTAGTTAGCATCATAATCCTGGTAAACATTATTGGTTGTGATGGCCGTCGCGCAAGCCACAACATTTGCAGTTACATTAACTTTGTAGGCAGGATTTGTCGGATCATTTGTATTAATTGTAAAGGATCCTGAAAGAGCTCCAGCTGTAGTTGATGTAGCCTGTATCCAAACATATCCTGTATCCGCAGGGCTAATACCCACAACGGTTGGAGTTGGAGGTAAAACAGAAAATCCTGTACCAGTAGCAGTAATAGAACTGATATTCAAAGGAGCTGTACCAGTGTTGATAATCAAGAAACGGTAACTATTATTAGAACTGGTAGAAGAAGTTCCCATGCTATAGGTACCGTTTGGAGCAATTGCAGTTGCCCCTGCTGCTACTCCTATAATAGGGGAGGTTGCAGTTAATGTTCCAGTTCCAGTCAAAGTAAATGTATACGGATTCTGTAGCGGGTCATTGCTTGCAATTGAAACAGTGGCATTTTTCAAACCAAGACCACCCGGTGTAAATTTGATGGTAAAGGTAGTTGATGTATTACTTGCCAATGAGGTTGAAGTAGGCTGTGTAACTGTAAATAAAGATGCATTGGTTCCAGAAATAGAAACAATAGGACTTCCTGAAAGAGTAAGTGTTTGAAATCCTAAATTTTTAATCGTAAAAGTAACAGTACTTGAAGCTGTCGATAATACGTTTTGAAAATCGTAATTCGTTGTATTTGGAATAGTAGTTGTTCCTGCGAGAACACTCAAATTCGGTTTAGAAGTAGTTCCGATTTTCCAGAAGTTACCTGTTTGCATAAATAAAGAGATACAACGAAGCGTATTCCCGAAATAACCTGAAAGACTGACATTCTGAATTGGATCCTGAACGTTAACCGTTTGGGTATACATTTGGTTCATAAGAGTCTGGTTTGCAGAACCCATAACACCAGCAGCAAAAGTTGAAACGAATACAGCATTCTGCACGTTACCGCTATATAAAGAACCATTCTGATATAAAGGAGCTTTTACGTTAGTTGCTCCAACTCCATTAAGATAAGAGGCTAAATTTGTACAGATTGTTTTCGCTCTGGATTCGTTGTTCCAGATTACATCCGTTGCCATTCTCCATGGATTCCGGCAGGCATCATATCCATATCCAAGGGTTACCTGTCCGTTCGGAGATCCGTTGCACGTGTTGGCTACACCATTATTATCAGACCAATCAGAAACTAAACCAGTAGTAGAATTTACGTTTGCATTAATTAAGTTATAGGCACTGGTAACCGCATTCGTCCAGTTGGCATCAGAAGCAATTGCATAAAACTGCTTATAATAAGCAGGTGCCTGGTAACTTGGGTTGCGGCAGGTGTTTGAATATCCCCATCCATCTCCGTTGATAGCCTGATAATTAGAAGAAGAATTTACTTCTGTACTTTTTATTCTCGCAATCTGAGCATTGGCTTCAGTTTGATAATTAAAAGGCGAAGTCGCATTTGGCCATTGGTTATAAGCTACCAATAAGGCATAAGCAGCATCCAGATCAGCATCGGTAGCACCGTTGCTTCCTGTAGCTCCGGAACAACCGGCAATTCTCCAGTTCATCAAACCATTTCCGTCGGTATTTGCTTTATAATAAGTCCACAGACCATTGAATAAGTTCTGATCAGCAGCATAAGCAGCCAGAAGCATCCCGTATCCGATACCTTCTGATACAGTTACGGTTGGATCATCAAATTTAACCCTGTAACCGGAACCGCAGGCTACCACATAATTGGCTTTCCATGTATTGTATGCGTTTGCCGCATCCTGTGATTTACCATAGGTACCGCCTGTTGGAAGGTTGGTAGGCATAATACCGGCCTGATAGCTTGGATTCGCTCCAAACGGTACTACTGCCCCGGATGGTGTATTGATTTGAGCAGACAGAATGGTACTGTACAGGCAGCAAATCAAAAACACAATGAGCTTCAGATTGTACTTTTTAATCATAATAATTTCGTATTAGTTATAAATTAAATTTTAGTATTTAATTGCTGTGAGTTGTGACTATTTCAATATCAAAGGTTTGCTAAAGTACAAAAAGAATACTTTAACTTAAAATTATTATAAAATATGTGTAAAAAAATAAAAAAGATGGTTAAACAGCTAATAAAATAAGAGATTGATAGTATACTAACTTTTTTAAAAACAGGTGTTTATAAATATTGATTCGGAAAACTATTTGGAATTTTTGTTTGCAATATCCATGGCGGCATTCATTTGAAATCCAACCAAAAGCATTAATGTATTAATATACATCCAAAGCATAATTCCAATTAATGCGCCAATAGAACCATAAACTTTATTGTAAGAATTAAAGTGATCAATATAAAAATCAAAACCTACAGTAAATAAAAAACACAAAATAGATGCACTGATAGATCCTAAAGAGAAAAATTTCCATCGTTCATTTATAGATGGTGCTATATAATAAATAATAGATATGCTCATTAAGAAAAGGAAGAACATAGTGAAGTGTTTTAAAAACACCAGAAAGTATAACTGAAAATAGGAAAATGTGATTTGTTGTTGCATGTGATCGAAGAAAAATTTTGACACGACCCCGATTACGACACCTGCTACCATTACCAGAAAAATTAAAAACAATATACTCATGCTGATTCCTAATTTAGCAATGAAACTTCGACCATCTGTCGTTTTATAGCAATGATTAAAAGCATTAATAATTGATATAATACCATTATTTGCAGAGTAAATCGCAAATAAAAATCCAAAGGATAGTAAACCTTTTCTCGGAATACTGATGATGTCTTTGATCGTTGACTCAGCCGATGAATACATAGTTCCGGGGAAAATATTTTGTAATGAAACCAGTATATGACTTTCAATATTGGGAATTGGTATGTAGGGAATAAGAGTAAATAAAAAAATTATTCCGGGGAAAATAGATAAAAAGAAATCATAGGTAATGCTTCTGGCTCTTACATTAATATCGTCATTATTTAGTTTGCGTAATAAAATCCGAATAAATAAAATTAAAGAAATATTTCGAGGACCTATTTTAATTTGCTCCAGTTTTCTTTGAGCAAATAATATATATGAATGGTTCAAAATTTTATGTATAATCTTATTTATCATATTGAAAATATTTTTCAAAATAAGACATAAATATTGCGGGTGGTAAAACAGGTTTTCCCATTCTATTGATAAATACTAAGGTTGTTTCAGCAACGTTAAGTAATATCTCGGCTTCATTAAATACTTCGTATTCAAATTTAATTTTAATCCCCGGCTTTTCTTTAATAAAAACTTTAATAGTTAGTAAGTCATCGTATTTTGCTGGCTTTATATATTTCGTTTTGTATTCCAGAACGGGCATTAGTATGCCAGCCTCTTCCATTTCTTTATATGAAAACCCGATATGTCTGAATGATTCAACACGAGCAACCTCAAAATAGCTGGCATAATTACCATAATACACATACGACATTTGATCTGTTTCCGAATATCGAACCCTTAATTGAATGGAATGCTGAATCATGACTAATGTATATTTCTATTATTAAGATTGTTTCGATATGCATTCGCATTATTTACATGGCTGCGGTAATCTTTATTAAATTTATGAAACCCTGGCTTTTCAGGGTCGGCAACAAAGAACAAGTAGTCATGCGATTCATAATCAAGGACAGCATCAATAGTGGAAATAGAAGGCATGTTAATCGGCCCCGGGGGCAATCCATTTGCTTTATACGTATTATATGGCGAAGTCCCTGCCTGTTCAATCAAATCATGGTTAATTCTTTTAATGCTGAAATCACCGATTGCAAATTTTACTGTCGGATCTGCCTGTAATGGCATATGAACATTTAATCTATTGATATATACTCCGGCAACAGTTGGTTTTTCAGTAGATTGATTTGTCTCAGCTTCAACAATTGATGAAAGTATGGTGATCTGAATGGGGGAAAGCCCAGCTTTTGATGCAAGATCTTTACGTTTTTGAGTCCAGAATTTATTGTATTCAGCATTCATTTTTGCTGTAAAACCTTTTACTGGTAAGGTCCAGTAATATTCATATGTGTTAGGAATAAACATGCATAATATATCTGTTGTATCAAAACCATATTGTTGACAAAAGTTTTTATCATCTAAAAGTACTTTCAAGGAATCTTTGCCAAAGTAAAATTTTGAACCGATTCGATCAATAAACTCCGATTTAAGTCTGATATTGTTAAAGGTTAACTTAATTGGATCTTGCGCACCGCGACGTAATTTTTTAACAACCTGAAGATTTGTAGCTCTTTTAGCCAAAACATATCGGCCTGGCTTTATGTTTTCCTGATAACCCAGTATTTTGGCAATAAAGGCAAAGGATGTTTTATCATCATATACCTTGTTTTTATCAAGAGTATCTATAACTTCTTGAAAGTTTGCTCCTTTACGTATATACAAAACAAAATCTTTCGCTTCATCTGCATTATTAAAATTGGGGGTAAAAAAAATCTGGTAGCCATAATACGAGAGCATTACAAAGGCAATTCCTGTGCCTGCAACTATGTATTTAAACCATTGATATGTATTTTTCATATTGTTGTAATAAAACTAGCTCAAATTTAACTACCTTAAATCATTATATAACTAAACTTATACTATTTTTATTAAACGATGAGTTAAAATCCTGATTGTTTTAAAAAGGAACTTAGGTATCATTAATACTATTTGAATAAATTACAATTAATAAATATGTCTTCTTTATTGCTTAAGATTCATCCTGAAAATCCTCCTTTATCCAAAATATTAATCGCTGTAGAAATAATTCGAAAAGGTGGTGTGGTTATTTATCCGACAGATACTGTTTATGCCATAGGTTGCGATATTCATAATCAAAAAGCAGTAGAACGGGTTTGCCGATTAAAAAACATTCAGCCTGGAAAAATTAATTTGTCTTTTATATGTCAGGATCTGAGTCATATTTCCGAATACACAAAAGCATTACCTACTGCCGTATTTAAAGTGATGAAAAAAGCTTTACCAGGGCCATATACGTTTATTTTAAATGCAAATAATAAGGTACCTGATATTCTGAATACAAAAAAGAAAACGATCGGTATCAGGGTGCCTGATAATAAAATCATTCTGGCTATTTTAAAGGAATTAGGAAATCCAATACTAAGTACATCAATAAAGAATGAGGATGAGGTACTTGAATATACAACCGATCCGGAGGAGATTTATTTGAGATATCAAAAAACCGTAGATGTTATCATTGATGGGGGATATGGTGGTAATGAAGCTTCAACAATCATTGATTGTACTGGTAATGAAATTGAAATCATTCGTGAAGGTAAGGGGAGTCTGGATGTTATACTTTGAGCGTTTGGTTATAGATTCTAAACTACAGTTCCCTTTCTTATAACTTTAACTTCTTTGTGTTTCCAACGTCTATGCGACCATAACCAATTGGATGGCTGTTCCTTTATTTTACCTTCTAATTTTTTGATGAAAAGATCCGTTACTTCATGGCCTTCTTTTGATATTGGAAGATCTTTTAGCATTTCAAAGGTTACTTCGTAATAACCTCTTTTAATTCGTTTCATTCCAACAAATAATATTGGTAACTGCATCGCTCCGCCGATTTTATCACCTCCCACATAGAATGGAGTGTATTGATTCAGGAAGGTTGCCCAGTGCTGAATCTCGCTATGAGGAGGTGTTTGATCTGCTACCATAGCCATTGACCGAACAGTTTTTCTCGTTTTAATAAGTTGTCTCAGCGTATCTTTCATTGGAACCGGATTAGCTCCGAATCTAGATCGAAGTTCTAATGTAAATGCTTCCATTTTGAGATTGGACAATGGTTTATAAACCGCATCAATAGGGTAGGGTGACTCAACCGCACATATCTGTAAAAGCCACTCCCAATTGCATAAATGACTTGTTAAGCCTAAATGTGATTGTCCATTATCTAACGTTGAAAGCGGGACATCCATATTTGTAATGATGACCCTTTTTTGTAATTCTTCTTTTGAAATAGTTAGAATCTTCAGGGATTCAAAGCTTACATCACATAAATTTCTGTAAAAGTCTTTCGTAATCTGCTTGATTTCAGCTAGGCTCTTTTCAGGAAACGAATTACATAAATTTTCTTTTACTACCTTTGCTCTATACCTGATTATATATTGCAATATAAAAGCAGTAGTATCTGACAAGATATATATAGCAGGGAAAGGTAGTTTGGATATGGAACGCAGAATAAATGGAATCATGCTTGAAAATAATAATGATAACATCAAAAATACAAGTAAAAAATCAAGCATTCTTATAGAATTACAATATTTCCCACCGATTTCGTATTTCAAACAAATTATTGAAGCAGATGCAGTGATTCTGGAATATCATGAAAACTTTCAAAAACAGACATTCAGGAACCGCTGCGAAATTCTAACTTCAAACGGTATTGAGTCTTTAATTATTCCAATTGAACACCATAAAAACAATCAAACTATTAAAGATATCAGAATTGATTATAAACAACGCTGGGATAAAATTCATGAGCGTACTATTCGATCAGCATATGGCAAATCACCTTTTTTTGATTTTTTTATTGAGGATTTTTGTTCTGTCTGGAATAAAAAACACGTTTTTTTATGGGATTTAAATATTGAAATACTGACACTTTGTCTTGATAAGTTAAGGGTTAGAAAAGAAATTATTTTATCAAAAGCCTATTTCAGTCCTGAAAATAACGATACGAAAGATTTATTGGATTTGAGGGATAAGATTTCTCCAAATGAATATTCAATATACCGACAAAATAGCATAACACCCTATCAACAAATTTTTGGCAATGATTTTGTTAGAGACTTAAGTATTATTGATTTATTGTTTTGCGCTGTTTTAGACTCTTCTGAATTGTTAGCTAAAATAAAATAACGAATCATTTTGAGAAAAAGAAACAAAAAGGTAAAATAAAACGTTTCCTAATAATAAAAGTATTGTTATTTTGAGCGAATTCAATATAAAAATAATACATTTACAATAGTTCGAATTAATACGTAAGAATCCCCAATATAGACACATGGAAGCAAAATTTTCAAATCGGGTAAAAGAGGTGATTTCCTTAAGCCGGGAAGAAGCATTGCGTTTGGGACATGACTACATAGGTGCAGAGCATTTATTGTTAGGAATGATCAGAGAAGGAGAAGGGGTGGCTGTTAGTTTATTAAAAAAACTAGGGATCACTTTGGATTCTTTAAAAAATGCACTTGAAGATGCCGTAAAAGGGTCAGCAACGGGAAATGTTAAAAATTTAACAAATATTCCCTTGACAAGACAAGCTGAAAAAGTATTGAAAATAACATATTTAGAAGCTAAAATATTTAAAAGCGATCTTATCGGTACCGAACATTTACTGTTGTCGGTATTGAGAGATGAAGATAACGTTGCCACTCAGATTTTGAATAAATTTGATGTGACTTACGATGTCATTAAAGAATTACTTGAGTATCATACGCATAATCCAAAAGCAAGTGATGCAGAAGATGCTGACGATGATTCTTCTCGTTTGTTTGGCAGTGGTGGATCAAGTGGTGCTGGTGCCGGCAAGGAAGCAGGTAGAGGTGCTGCTGAGAAATCAAGAACTCCGGTTCTTGACAATTTTGGTCGCGATCTTACCAAATATGCTGAGGATGGCAAGCTAGATCCAATTGTTGGTCGTGAAAAAGAAATTGAACGGGTTGCTCAGATATTGAGTCGTCGTAAGAAAAATAATCCGATCCTTATTGGTGAACCTGGTGTTGGTAAAACAGCCATTGCAGAAGGATTGGCATTGCGTATTGTTCAGAAGAAAGTATCCAGAGTACTTTTCGGAAAACGAGTTGTAACTCTTGATCTGGCATCATTAGTTGCCGGAACAAAATATCGCGGACAGTTCGAAGAGCGAATGAAAGCCGTTATGAATGAATTGGAAAAATCTCCAGAGGTTATTCTGTTCATTGATGAAATTCACACCATTGTTGGAGCGGGCGGAGCATCCGGATCTTTGGATGCATCGAACATGTTCAAACCAGCTTTGGCTAGGGGAGACATACAATGTATTGGTGCTACTACCTTGGATGAATATCGCCAGTATATTGAAAAAGACGGAGCACTTGCCCGTCGTTTCCAAATTGTAATGGTTGAAGCTACTACACCGGAAGAAACAATACAGATTCTTAATAACATTAAAGAAAAATATGAAGATCACCATCATGTAATTTATACAGATGAAGCCTTGGCTGCATGCGTGAAATTATCTGATCGATATATCAGTGATCGTTTTCTTCCAGACAAGGCAATAGATGTCTTGGATGAGGCTGGAGCTCGTGTACATATTAATAATATTCACGTGCCTGCAGATATTCTTAAATTGGAAGAACAGATTGAGAATATTAAGAAAGAAAAAAATAAAGTTGTTAAGAGTCAGAAATACGAAGAGGCTGCACAATTAAGAGATAAAGAGAAAAAATTTATTGAACAATTGGATAGTGCTAAACTTCGCTGGGAAGAAGAGACAAAAAAGAAACGTTACCATGTTAAGGAAGAAAACGTTGCTGAAGTTATCGCTATGATGACTGGTATTCCTTCTTCTCGAATAGCTCAGACAGAATCGCTGAAATTGTTGAGCATGGGCACTGATTTAAAAGCCAGTGTTGTTGGACAAAATCAAGCGATAGAAAAATTAGTAAAGGCCATTCAACGTACACGAGTAGGATTGAAGGATCCTAAAAAACCGATTGGTTCTTTTATTTTCCTTGGTCCAACAGGTGTTGGTAAAACTGAATTGGCGAAATCTTTAGCGAAATATTTATTCGACAAAGATGATTCACTGGTACGTATAGACATGTCTGAGTACATGGAGAAATTCTCTGTATCGAGATTGGTAGGAGCGCCTCCTGGATATGTTGGATATGAAGAAGGTGGTCAGTTAACAGAAAAAATACGTCGTAAGCCTTACAGTGTAATCTTGCTGGATGAGATCGAGAAGGCTCACCCCGATGTGTTTAACCTGATGTTACAGGTGTTGGATGATGGTATACTTACAGATGGCCTTGGCAGAAGAGTAGATTTCAGAAACACTATTATTATCATGACTTCTAACATAGGAGTTCGTGATTTGAAAGATTTCGGATCCGGCATTGGTTTCAATACACAGGCCAGAAAGGATAATGTTGATGACATGATGAAAAGCACAATTCAAAATGCTTTACGTAAGTCGTTCTCTCCTGAATTCCTGAATCGTTTGGATGATGTAATCGTATTTAATTCTCTTACAAGAGAAGATATACATGTTATTATTGACATTACTTTATCTAAAGTATTCTCCAGAATTACTACTCTTGGTTATAAAATAGAGTTGACTGAAAAGGCAAAAGATTTCTTAGCTGAAAAAGGTTATGATGCTCAATACGGCGCAAGACCTTTGAACAGAGCCATTCAGAAATATCTGGAAGATCCGATTGCTGAGGAGATCCTTAAAGGTGATGTTCACGAAGGTGATACAATTCTGGCAGATTATAAAGATGGTGCTGAAGGCTTAGAGGTAAAAAATAAAAAACTGACCGAAGAAACAACGGAAGGTGAGAAAGAAAAATAAAATAAAGGCTGATCAATTTGATCAGCCTTTATTTTTATAATTGATTTTTGTATGGTAAAGTTTAATACCCACCCTGAAGTTTTCGCATTATCCATTCAATACTAACCAGTGTAATAAGAATAAAAAATATCCATGGAACATTAATAAGTTCGCTTAATGTTTCTTTTGAATGGATAATTGTTTTAAAATTCTGATCAATAATTTTTTTGATCAAAGAATTACTTTGATCCATTGTATAAAATACTCCATTACTTTTAGCTGAAATTGTTTTTAGCAAATTAAAATCAGCTTTTGTATTCATGGCCTCCAGGCTGGTTTTGCGGATAATAAATTCGCCTTGACTTTTCTCGTTTTTCCCATTGAGTAATGCTGTAGCTGAGTACGAATAAACACCTTCTTCCAAGCCTTTAATTTCAAAACGGTTATTACCATTGCTAGTTGTGAAAGAGTACGGATACGTTTTTCCGAATTCGTTTTTTAAAGTCAAGTTAATTTCAGTTCCGTAAACGCGTTCCATAATGTCATTATAGAGTTCAGCTTCAAAATAAACTTTATCTCCTTTCTGAATATCATTTACAGAAGGATAGACTCTGAATTTCCGTTTTGTGTTATCATTTGACAGATATTGAACACATTTCTGAATGAATTCATCAAATGTATTTGTGTTCTCATGTATTGATTGATCATACAGACGCCATTGCCAAATGCCTTCACCACCTAAAACCATAACGTTTCTATTTGCTGAAACGGCTAATAGTGGTTTCTGAGTTGTTATTCTGCCAATGCGTTGGTATAGCAGAATATTTGCTTCGGTGATTAATTTATAATCACCGAAATAGCACTGAAGCGGAGGAGCTCCCTGCAGCAATTCCTGCATTCCCGCAGGCATAATGAATCTATCAAAAGATGGATTTATATCACCAAATACCAAATCTTTTTGATTACCTCGCAGCAATATCTGAAATAGTTGATTTGATTGATTAAATGCTGTGATATTAGTTTGATTGCTTACGATGTACCATTTAGGTACTGTACTACTAAGTATCTTATCAAATTCTTTTTTATTATTGGTACTTCCATCAGGAAAATGATGAAGTATTATCAGACTATAGTTATCGTCCTTGAATGCTGTAATACCAGGGATGTATACGGTAACATCAATATTGTCTTTTGAAGATAATGCGGCTTGTATCGCTTTAATGTCAGGGTGTGGCGAGGTGGCAGCAATCAATATCTTTTCCTTATTATCAATAACCTCTATATAAATATGCTGAATATTATTTTCTACATTAAATTCACCTGCAAGTGGAGTAACCTCCAAGGTATAATGCTGAATACCAACATTTTCTGCAATTGTTTTTAATTCTATAAGATCCTGAAGTTTGGCTTTTGAAAGATTGATTTTTTTAGAATCAATAACTTTCCCTCTTTGTTTTAATTGTACGGTAACTTCTTTATTATTAAAACCCGTTTGAGCAAGTTCTGCCAGTAAGGGAAATTCATTACCCTTGTAAGAAATTTTATTATATAAAACGGACTTTAACTGAATATCCTTTTTTTCGGTCGTATCTCCTATACCAATGGTAAATACGGGGGATGTTGACGGGGTAATGGATGGATCCATGCCTGCATTATAAATACCATCGGATATTAAAATACTCGCTGAAACATTTCTGCCGCTAATATCCTGTTTGGGTTTTTGCATCAACATATTTACATCAGAAACCGGATAGTTAAATTTAACACTGTCTAAATCCTGATTCCCTTTATATGTATAGATACTCGTCTCAACACCGTTTGCAAGGAGTTCATTTGTGATGGATTGGATTCGTTTAAACCAATCTATACGTTCCAATGAATCACTTGAATAGGCTAAAGATTCCGAATTGTCGATTTGGATTAATACTAAGGGTTTTTCTTTAGAGTTCTCAAAATATCGTATGACAGGCGCGAATAATAAATATACAAGTATACTTACTAATATGAATCGGGCAGATGCTAAGAAAATATTTGTTCGGTTGTTCCAAACAGGGTTTTTCTTGCTGTATAGAATATATGAATAGATTGCTCCGATTAAAATACAGAACAAAATAAACCAAGGCGAAACAGAAGAGTATAAAGAAAAACGGTTCATATTATAATAATAAATCCTACATCATTTACTCAGATGCAGGATTCAATATAAAAAGAAATATTGGTTGTCGAAATACTAAGTTAACATACCTCCATCAACCTGTAATACTTGTCCGGTTATATAGGTTGATAATTCAGAGCCTAAGAATACACAGGCATTTGCAACATCATCGCTCTTACCGGCACGTTTTAAAGGAATTCCGCTTTCCCATTCCGCTTTTACTTTGGGATCTAACACTTCAGTCATCTCAGTTTCAATGAAACCTGGAGCTACGGCATTAGAACGAATATTACGTGACCCTAACTCTAAAGCAACAGATTTAGTAAAACCAATGATTCCGGCTTTAGAAGCAGAGTAGTTTGCTTGTCCAGCGTTTCCTCTTAAACCTACAACAGAAGTTATATTAATGATGGAGCCAGCTTTAGCTTTCATCATGGGTTTTAGCGAAGCCTTTGTAAGGTTGAATACAGATTTCAGGTTAACTTCAATAACAGAATCCCATTGTTCTTCAGTCATTCTCATTAATAGACCATCCTTGGTGATGCCGGCATTATTGACAACAATGTCCAATTGACCGAAATCTGATAGAACCTGAGTAACCAATTCTTCCGCTTCATTATATTTAGATGCATCAGAGCGGTATCCTTTTGCATTTATTCCCAGAACTTGTAATTCTTTTTCAAGTGCAAGACCTTTTTCTACGCTTGAGAGATATGTAAATGCGACATTGGCACCTTCCTGTGCATATCTTACTGCAATTGATTTGCCTATACCTTTTGATGCCCCTGTTACGAGAGCCGTTTTCCCACTTAATAAGCCCATTGTAAAATTGTTTCTGTTATAATTGAATGTGCAAAATACTAATATTTTGGTGGAAAGTTTGAAGTTTTAAGTTCTAAGTTTTAAATAAATCCTGTTGATAATACTGTTTGGAATGGAAGGTTCTTTGATATTATGTTTTGAAATTAATGATTCAATATTTTAATTATCAGTGTTTTAAATAATGAATATGGATATTTAGCTGAATTGCAGTTATAGTGGCTATAAGCTTTGCCTCATGGGGCTTTCTTTTTGATTCAAATCCGTTAAATTTGCACGGGTAAATACGTAAAAGATATGTCAACAAAGTACGATGTAATTGTGATCGGTAGCGGTCCTGGAGGATATGTAGCGGCAATCAGAGCTTCTCAATTGGGGAAAAAAGTGGCAGTTATAGAGAAAGCAGAGCTTGGTGGGATTTGTCTCAATTGGGGATGTATTCCTACAAAAGCTTTATTGAAAAGTGCTCAAGTATATGAATATATCAAGCATGCTAAAGATTATGGTATTAATGTAGGCAGTGCTGAAGCAGATTTTACGGCCGTAGTAAAAAGAAGTCGTGATGTTGCTGCTGGAATGAGCAAAGGTGTTCAGTTTTTAATGAAAAAAAATAAAATTGAAGTTATCAATGGCTTTGGTAAGCTTGTTAAAAATAAGCAGGTTGAAGTAAGTGATGAAAAAGGCAATAAAAGCTTATATAGCGCAGACCATATTATTCTTGCAACAGGTGGCCGTGCCCGTGAATTACCTAATCTTAAAATCGATAATCAGAAAGTTATCGGTTACAGAAAGGCAATGGTTCTTGAGTCGAAACCGGAAAGTATGGTTATAATGGGTTCCGGAGCCATTGGTGTTGAGTTTGCGTATTTCTACGCAACTATGGGAACGAAAGTAACGATCGTTGAATTTATGCCGAATATTGTCCCTGTTGAGGATGAAGAGATTTCCAAGCAGTTGGAAAAAGAATACAAGAAAATGGGCATTACTATTATGACTAATGCTGCTGTTGAATCAGTAGATACAAGTGGTAAAGGTTGTAAAGTTAAAGTAAAAACAGCTACTGGCGTAGAAACGATTGATTGTGATATCGTATTATCTGCCGTTGGTGTACAGACGAATCTTGAAGGTATAGGTCTAGAGGAGGTCGGTGTTGCAACGGACAAAGGAAGAGTAATTGTTGATGATTTTTATAAAACAAATATTCCGGGTGTGTATGCGATCGGTGATATTGTTAAAGGACCTGCTCTTGCACACGTTGCTTCACATGAAGGTATTATCTGCGTAGAAAAAATATGCGGATTAAATCCGGAACCAATGGATTATGGTAATATCCCAGGTTGTACATATTGCACTCCTGAAATTGCTTCGGTTGGTTTGACTGAAAAAGCTGCTAAAGAAAAAGGATACGAACTGAAAGTAGGTAAGTTCCCATTCTCTGCATCTGGTAAAGCAAGTGCAGCTGGTGCTAAGGAAGGTTTTGTGAAAGTGATTTATGATGCTAAATACGGTGAATTATTAGGCGTACATATGATCGGAGCAAACGTTACCGAAATGATTGCAGAAGCCGTTGTAGCACGTAAGTTGGAAGCAACGGGACATGAAATTATTAATGCGGTACATCCGCACCCTACCATGTCTGAAGCTATTATGGAAGCGACTGCAGCTGCGTATGGAGAAGTAATTCACTTATAATAATATAGAGTAATTATTAAAAACGTCCCTACTGTTTTAGTCGGGACGTTTTTGTTTAATGAGTGAATGAAAAAACGTATTGCCCCTTATTCTATTGCATACAAAAGGAATTGTAAATCCTGATCGATTAATTTGATTAGAGCCTGAAGTTGATTGATCATCTGAGATCTGACGTGGAGTTGGTCCGATGAATATATTCCTCCGGTTCCAAAAAGTAATTGAATTTGTTTTTCGGTATTTTTTGATTTTTTATTCGTCAACTCTTCATATTTCTCCCAGCGCTCTTTTATGTTATGGCAAAGTGTGAATTCCTGTTTGTTACTGAATTCTTTATGAGTAAGTATATACCAGATGCTATATGGATATTTGTCTGAATTTTCGGGTTCCATCCAAATATCTGATAATAGATTTCTGGGATGCATAAATTCAGTTTTTCTGGAAGATGTTAAGGATAGTAAGCCAAGACTAGCGCTACCTAATCCTCCTGCAATAGCAACAGCTTCAGAAGTTTCTTTGGGCTTAATAGCAATGGCTACAACTCCACCTAAAGCTCCAGCAGTAATAGAAGCGACAGTCAATTTATTTACCCTGGAATTTTTCTTGTTTGTCATGTATGAAGAAATCTGTTCAGCTCTTTCTCCTTCACAATCAAGTTCTGCGGTAATACTGGCAATTTCTGTTTTACAAACGATTATTCGATTAATAATCTGTTGTTTCTTTTCAATGATCGATACTTGTAATTCAAGTGAGTGATGTATAGAATATTCTTTTTCAAGACGGTTGAGTTCATCTAAATGGTTAATTATTCCTAAAGCATTAGCGAGATTAAGATTGGCAATGGAATAGCGTTTTGTCAATCCGCTATCTTTCTGTATTATAGATGAAAGGTTGTTGTATGGTAAAAACGAAGAGTCTAATGTATAGTGATTGTTTGGATAACAATAACTGAAATTTCGTGAGGCAGGTAAAACAGATATACATGAATTAAGTATTCCGGTTAATGAAATTAAAATGAATAGATAAATGGGATTCATATAAATGATATTCTATTAAAGATAGAACTTCAGAAACCAAGTTCAGCATGAATACGGAATTAAAATTATTACTCTTCAGAATCAATAGTTAAGCGTGCGGGCCGACAAAATAATGTTTAGAATCCTATAAATCCACAAAGAGTAAAGCTGATATTGTCAAAATTTGGAACACCATTCCCTGTTAAATTATAGCCAGCAAAAGCTTTTTGACGTTGATAGGAATGAGTACTTGAATTATAATACGTAGTACCTGTGTAATAGTAATATCCATATTTTAATGCCCCTGGAACATATATTCCGATGCTTGCATCTAGTCCCAGATTTAATTTATTGATTCGTTTTATAAATGTTACCTTAGGATTAATATAAAGAGCATTTTGATAAAGATTATACGCACTATTTCCATAGTTATAAAAACTATTATTATATATATTATTAGTATAATTTAATTCATGACCATGAAGATTTATCGTTAAGGAACTATAACCAATTCCAACGGTGGTTAATATCTGAATTGGGCTATAAGCATCTTTTAGTGATCCTCCTAAATAAATACCCATGTTGATTCTGCCGGGATTCCAATTTGAATAACTAAGAAGGCCTTCATAGTTTCCGGCAAAACCATAAACAAAGTGATTTTTAATAACAAAAGCCTGTATACCGATATTAAAAAAGGCTGAAGAACTCATTCCATATCCATTGGTTTCAGCATTAGACCAATTTTGAAAAGCTCTCATGCCCGTTAAGATTGATGTGCCGAAGGTGATACCAATAGCCTTTCTGAAGGCAGGCAGATTTTGATAGTTATTTGAGGAACTATATGAATTGTTTCTGTTTTGAGGATACGAATTCTGAGGGTAAGTGTATTGTGCAAAAGTAGTCTGTATTAAAAGAAATAGTAAAAACAGAAATAGGATATTTTTTTTCATAGGAGTAAAAATCATTTCTCATTATTAAAATAAAACAATCAAATCTACTTATTAAACAGATGAATTTAAAATAAAAAAGAGTCCTGAATAGTTCAGAACTCTTTTGAAATATAAAATGACTAATGATTATTTTGCAAAATTAACCGAACGCATTTCACGAATTACAGTAACCTTAATTTGTCCGGGATACTGCATTTCTTTTTCTATTTTTTGAGCAATATCAAAAGATAGAACGCCTGCTTTATCATCCGTTACATTTTCCGCATCTACCATAATACGAAGTTCACGTCCTGCTTGTATCGCATAGCATTTAATAACACCATCGAAGGAAAGAGCCAATTGTTCAAGATCTTTCAAACGTTTGATGTATTGCTCCATAACTTCACGGCGAGCTCCAGGTCTTGCTCCACTGATGGAATCACAAATCTGAACGATAGGAGAGATTAGTCCTGTCATTTCGATTTCATCGTGGTGAGCACCGATAGCATTACAGATTTCTGCCGATTCTTTATATTTTTTTGCAAGCTCCATACCTAAAATTGCGTGAGGCAATTCAGGTTCATCCGGATAAACTTTTCCGATATCATGAAGTAAGCCGGCGCGTTTGGCAACTTTAGCATTCAAACCAAGTTCTGAGGCCATAGTAGCGCAAAGTTTAGCTACTTCGCGTGAGTGTTGCAATAAATTCTGTCCATAAGAAGAGCGGAAACGCATACGTCCCACCAAACGGATTAATTCAGGGTGCAAACCATGAATTCCAAGATCGATGGCAGTACGTTCTCCGATTTCAATAATTTCCTCATCAAGGTGTTTCGCTGTTTTCGTAACAACTTCTTCAATACGTGCAGGGTGAATACGACCATCCTGAACCAATCTGTGTAGGGATAAACGCGCTACTTCACGACGAACCGGATCAAAACCTGATATAATAATCGCTTCCGGAGTATCATCAACAATGATCTCTACGCCAGTAGCAGCTTCTAATGCACGAATGTTTCTACCTTCACGACCGATGATTTTACCTTTAATGTCATCGCTTTCAATATTGAAAATAGAAACACAGTTTTCAACGGCATTTTCAGTAGCCGTACGCTGAAGTGTTTCGATAACTATTTTCTTCGCATCCTTTGTAGCCGTCATTTTAGCTTCATCGGTGATGCGTTTAATATACGAAGACGCTTCGGAACGGGCTTCTTCTTTGATGGTTTCCATCAGTTGCTCTTTCGCTTCTTCACCTGTAAGGTTTGCGATTTTCTCAAGTTTTTCAATTTGAGAACCTCTTAATTTCTCTAATTCTTCTTTGCGTTTATTCAGAATATCCAGTTGAGCAGAAAGGTTTTCACGCAAAGAATCCAATTCAGCTTCTCTCCTTTGATTGGTTTCCAGTTGCTTGGAAATACTTTGTTCGCGTTGTTTGATTTTTTGTTCGTTCTGAATAATAAGATTTTTCTTCTTATTAGATTCTTCTTCGAATTCCGTTTTCAGCTTCAGGAAATGTTCTTTAGCTTCTAATTGCTTATCTCGTTTTGTTGTTTCAGCCTTTAATTCGGCTTCCTTAAGAATCAGTTTAGCTTTTTCTTCAGCTTCGGTCTCATATTTGGATAATACTTTCTGCAGCATTATTCGACCAATAAAAATACCTATCCCCACGGAAACGGTGGAGGCGGCAATAATATACAGTATTAGATCAGGCATGGTGTTGTTGTTAGGTTTATTTATCGCCTGCAGAAACAGTAGAGCAAGGACAAATGCAAAAAAGCTTATAAAATTAAGCTAGTGCCTGAGAGAGAATGTGATCAACCTGAGCTATTCTATGTAAAATTCTTTGATCATTATCTGTGAGAGCCTGGGTGGATTTAAGATTTTCCATTACCGTATCAAAAACGGTCATAGCTAATAAATCCTGTTTGTCGTCAATCCCAAATTCCTCACGGAAACGTCTGAGCTTTTCATTTATTAATTTCCCAGCAATACGTATTCGCTCTTCTTCTGAAGCTTCAACGCGCATTGGGTAGTCGCGGTCACCGATTCTGATTTTTATAGATAACTCACCCATAATTAGGGTATTAAATCAGTTTTTATTCTTTTATGAAGGCTATGCATTTGTCAATCTCTTTGATATACTCATTGATTTTAAGCTTTAATTCCGTCTTTCTATGAGTATCATCTGCGATTGATGTTACAATTTTACTTATTTTCTCTTGATTATGAAAGTTTCTGACTTCTTCTTCTTTCTTGTCTATTTGAATTTTTAATTGATTATTTTCTTGTTGAAGTTCCTTAAACGATAATTTAAGCTCTTTATGGGCATTTGCTAACTTAATAGCTTTTGCTTCCAATAGTTCTAAACGCAATAAAAGATCATTAGGTTCAGGCATATGAATGGGTAGAGCTTAAGTAGATTTATACTATTTCTTGAAATATACGCATTACACAAACTACTATTTTTTTTCTGTAAAACCTAGTCCCATGATTTTTAGATTCAATATCACTTATTTACGGATAGTCGAATTTAATTCCTTTTCAAAACTCTGCATCAATTTCTGCATGGTGGAATCAATCATTTGATCTGTAAGTGTTTGTTCTTTATCAAGCAAAGTAAAACTAACAGAATACGATTTTTTACCACTTTCAATATGTTTGCCTTCATAAACATCAAAAACATTGATATCTGAAAGGATCTTTCTTTCAGTTTTGAAAGCGACTTCTTTTATTTGAGCAAATGTGATATTTGAATCGAGAACTAAAGATAAATCTCGGCGTACCTCAGGGAATTTCGAGATTTCCTTATAAACAGATTTCCTTGAATATAATTCCAATAATAAGTCTGCATCAAAATCGGCATATAATACCTCTTGTTTGATTTCCGTTGCTTTCAGCATGGGATCGGCAACATATCCGAATTCAACAAGTGCTTTTCCACCATTTTTATAAATAACTCCTTTGGAGAAAACCGGATTATTTTCAACTTCCTGAACTTGTGTGATAGAGATATTTAATTTTTCCAGAAGCTGAGTTACGATATTTTTCAAATCAAAGAAATCAACAGATTTGGATGTATTTCTCCAAGTTTCAGCTTGCTGGTTTCCTGTTAGGAATATAGAGAGACGATTATATTCGTTATACTTATTTCCTCTTTTAAAATAGATTTTACCCCATTCAAAAAGTTTCAAATCTTTTTGTTTGCGGTTAACATTATAAGCAATCGTTTCAAGTCCTGTCAAAGATAAGCTTGAACGCATATACGCAAGTTCTTCGCTAAGCTTGTTCAGTATTGGAACGGATGTCTCTTTGTTTTTTAAAAGTTCCGTATAAGAGGCCTTTGTAAGAGAATTGGTAAGAATCTCCTGGAATCCTTTAGCAACAAGTGTTTGATCTACTAATCTATGGATATGATCACTGTCTTTTTGAGGGAATTCAGATAAGAATTCAGAGCTTAAGCGATCACTTAATTCTATATTATCATACCCATAAATACGCAGTATCTCTTCAATTAAATCGGCTTCACGCTTAACATCTACCCGGAAAGGAGGGACATCAAAAACCAATAAATCACCATTCCTGAATGCCAGTTTTATATCCAGTAATCCAATAATTTCAAGAATACGATCTGCTGGAATTTCTTTCCCAATTAATTTACAGATACGTTGATGCGTTGTCTCAATTCTGAACGAAGGAAATGTTTCCGTATTTGAATCAAGTATATCTGAAGATACTTCGCCTCCTGCAATTTCAACAATCAATGCAGCAGCCTTTTTTAGTGCTACTTTGGGCATGTTTGGATCTGTTCCTCGTTCAAAACGAAACGAAGAATCTGTCTTTAATCCATGCTTCATAGAGCTGGTCCGGACATATTCCGGATTGAAATAAGCACTTTCCAGAAAGATATTTTTTGTATTATTTTTAACACCCGATTCTTTGCCTCCGAATACACCCGCTAAGCACATAGGTTCAGAGGTGTTGCAAATCATCAAATCATTTTCAAATAGCTTTCTGGTAACACCATCTAAGGTAATAAATTCAGTATTTGCAGGAAGTGTTTTAACAATAACCGTATTTCCTTTTATTTCATCCTGATCAAAGGCATGCAATGGCTGACCAAGGCTGTGCATAACATAATTTGTTATATCAACAACATTATTAATCGAGTTCAATCCGATAGACTTAAGTCTTTGTTTTAGCCAGTCAGGTGATTCTGCTATCTTAACATTAATGATACTTAAACCTGTATATCGTGGACAAGCTTTTGCGTTTTCAACTTTTAATGTAATGCCACTTGCTTTAAAGCCTGGAGCAAAATTCTTCAGATCAACCTTTTTAAGATTTCTGTTTAATAGGGCTCTTAAATCACGTGCAACACCTAAATGCGATGCGGCATCGGCACGGTTTGGTGTTAAACCGATTTCAAATATATAATCTGTTTCAATTTTAAAGTATGTTTTGGCAAGCGTTCCTGGTTTGATTTCTTTATCAATCACAATGATACCGTCATGGGATTTACCTAGGCCCAATTCATCTTCGGCACAAATCATTCCCTCAGAAACTTCTCCACGTATTTTTGATTTTTGAATCGTAAAAGGTTCGCCTTCGGAAGGGTATAGAACAGCACCAATAGTGGCAACAACTACGGTTTGTCCCTCAGCTACATTTGGAGCACCACAGACAATATTGAGAACCGAGTCTCCGCCGATATCAACAGTTGTTTTTCTTAAACGATCAGCATTCGGGTGTTTTTCGCAGCTAAGTACTTTACCGATAACAATACCGTCAAGACCACCCTTTATCGTTTCGAATTTTTCAACACTTTCAACTTCAAGTCCTGAATGCGTCAGCAAACGAGCTATTTCTTCAGCAGTTTCAGTTAAATCTATATAATCTTTCAGCCAATTATAGGAAATGCGCATGTATTCTATGTTCAATTGTTATAACACGCAAAAGTAGGGAATAAAGAATAAAGAATAAAGCTAATGGTCGTTAAATCAAGTAGGTTTCATCGAATGAAATATGAAAAATATTACTACTTGGTATGCTTGATGCATCTATAAGTATGCATAAATTTTTATACACAATTTTCAAGTTTGTGATGCGAATCAAAGAAGTATATGATCAATATCATATAAAAAGGCTATTTAAAAGGGGATTTTTGAGAGAAAGAATAGCTGAAATGAAAACAGTGAGGATAAAATAGTAGATTTATGATGAGATATTTCCAAAAAAATATGCCATTAAAATCTACATCCTGGACAGACTTAGAATCCAGATATCAAGCTATTGTAAATACTGCTGTTGATGGAATTATCACCATTGATGAACGTGGAATAATTGAATCGGTGAATCCTGCTGTTACAAATATGTTCGGTTATGAAAAGGCTGAGCTGATCGGACAAAATATTTCAATATTGATGCCTGAGCCTGACCGAAGTAATCACGATCAGTATATTGAAAATTATCATAATACAGGAAAAGGTAAAATTATAGGCAAAGGCAGGGAAGTAATAGGTAAAAGGAAAAACAATACATTATTCCCGTTTTTGCTTAGTATCAGTGAGGTAGTTCTGGAAAATAAGAAAATATTTACAGGGGTTATACACGACATTTCAGAATTAAGAGAAGTTAAAGAAGCCCTTTCAAAGGAACGCGATTTAAGTGAATTGAAATCGCGTTTTGTAACAATGGCTTCTCATGAATTCAGAACACCTCTAAGTACTATTCTTTCTTCTGTTTCTTTGATTTCCCGATATAACGATCTGAATGACGAGGAAAAAAGATTGAAACATGTTCATAGAATTAAATCATCGGTATTGAACCTGACAAATATTCTGAATGATTTTCTTTCATTGAGTAGGCTTGAAGAGGGCAAAGTAATGAACAATCCGGTTGAATTCAGTATTACAGAATTAGCGGGAGAGGTTATTGATGAAATGAATGGAATTTTGAAGGAGGGGCAGACAATCGTTTATAATCATTCAGGAAACTTACCTAAAGTATTTCTGGATAAAAATCTGATCCGGAATATTATGATTAATCTGGTATCAAACGCCATTAAATATTCTAAAGAAGGACAGGAAATTCAGCTTGCCTCTGAAATGAAAAAAGAAGTACTTGTTATTTCTGTCATGGACAAAGGCATTGGAATACCTGAAGAAGATCAGGAGTATTTGTTCAGTAGATTCTTCAGAGCACATAACGCAGCAAACATTCCTGGAACAGGATTAGGTTTGAACATAATAAAAAAATACCTGGATCTTTTAAGAGGCAGAATTGATTTTAAAAGCAAACTAGGTGAAGGAACAACCTTTATAGTACAAATACCTTTATAAAATAAAAGCATAATGAAGTCGATACTAGTAATTGAGGATAATTTTGACGTTAGAGAAAATATTGCAGAGATTCTGGAATTAGCAAACTACCGTGTCCTGACAGCAGAGAATGGCAAGCAGGGAATTGAACAAGCTAAACGGATTAATCCGGATCTTATTATATGCGATGTTATGATGCCTGAATTAGATGGTTACGGTGTGCTTCATTTATTGTCTAAGGATGACAAAACGGCTTCTATTCCTTTTATTTTTTTAACAGCAAAAACAGAAAAAAATGATATACGAAAAGGTATGAATCTGGGAGCAGATGATTATCTGACAAAACCGTTTGATGATGTTGAATTACTGGATGCCGTAGAAATTAGACTTCGCAAACATGAATTGATTAAAACGAATGCCGGTGGTGATATTAACATTATTAATAATATTGTTCTTGAAGCACGTGGTGAAAAGGAACTTGAAAAATTGATTGCAGATCAACGTAAAGTAAGCAGGTTCAAGAAAAAGCAAATACTATATTCCGAAGGAAATAATGCAAATTCGTTATTCTTCATCATCAGTGGAAAAATCAAAACGTATAAGACCAATGAAGATGGGAGAGAGCTAATCACTGGCTTGTATAAAGAAGGTGATTTTCTGGGATATATGAATTTGCTTGAGGGAAGTGATTTTACAGAATCTGCAATGGCATTGGATGAATCAGAGATTCATATTATTCCTAAAGAAGAATTTTTTGCTGTATTGTTCAGTAATAAAGATGTTGCAGAAAAATTCATAAAACTGCTTTCAGATAATTTAATTGAAAAGGAAGAACGTCTCTTGAAACTTGCCTATAATTCAGTACGCAAAAGAGTTGCAGAGTCATTATTGATGCTGTATAATAACTTTCATGAGGAAGGTAACAAAGAAGACTTTACCATGGCAGTTTATAGAGAGGATTTGGCCGCTATAGCTGGTGCATCCAAGGAGACGGTTATTCGGACTTTATCGGACTTTAAAGATGAAGGTCTTGTTAATATCAGCGGCAGTAAAATATCTATTGCTGATTTAACAAAACTTCAAAAAATGAGAAACTAAATACGATTTCGTTTTAGTTCTCTTATCATTCATATTAGTATGCGTTTATATGGATACTCTATTAATCAGTGAAGCTGTTAAATGTTATCATTGCTCAGATGATTGTAAAGATACATCCATACATATTGATGATAAAAACTTTTGTTGTGAAGGTTGTAAAACCGTTTATGAGATCCTTCAGGATAATAATCTTTGCACGTATTACGATATTGATGCTAATCCAGGATTAAAAATAAAAACTCGTTCGGACGAACGGTATGCCTATCTGGATAAACCGGAAATTGTTTCATCCTTGATTGATTTCAGAAATGATGGTATTGCAACCATTAATCTGTATATCCCCTCTATTCATTGTAGTTCCTGTATATGGCTTTTAGAAAAGTTATATAAGATTGAGCCAGGTATTAACCGTTCGGATGTTAGCTTTACTAAGAAAGAGATAGCTATAACGTATCAGGAATCAATTATTTCCTTACGCCGTATTGTTGAAATGTTGGATTCGTTGGGTTATGCGCCACGTATTCAATTGGACAAAACTTCTAAGAAAGAAGCACCTAAAACAGACCGAAGTGTTTTCTATAAAATGGGTCTTGCCGGGTTCTGTGCATCGAATATCATGCTGATGAGCTTTCCGGAATATTTGGGTTTGGATAAGCTAGCAGAACAACAATATTCACAAGTATTTGGTTATATTTCAATTGCACTTGGTTTACCGGTTTTGCTATATTCTGCATCTGATTTTTATCTATCCGCTTGGGCTGGCTTGAAGAATAAAATAATAAATCTGGAATTGCCGATTGCTATTGGAATGACAGCTCTTTTTTCAAGAAGTGTATATGAAATAATAAGTCATACAGGCGCAGGTTATCTGGACTCATTTACAGGATTGGTATTTTTTCTCTTGATCGGGAAGTGGTATCAAGGTAAAATATATCAGGCGCTTTCTTTTGAGCGGGATTATCAATCTTATTTCCCTGTTGCTGTTACTAGAGTATTTAAAGGAATTCAGGAGCCTGTTCTTATAAATGATCTAGAACCAGGAGATGAAATTTGTATTCGTTCACAGGAGATTATACCTGCGGATTCTATATTGTTAAGTGATACGGCCTATATTGATTATAGCTTTGTTACAGGAGAGTCCATACCTGTTAAAAAAGTAAAAGGTGATCTGATCTATGCTGGCGGAAGGCAAACACGCGAAAAAATAAATCTGCGAATAGAGAAAGAAGTATCTCAAAGTCATTTACTGCAATTGTGGAATAAAAAAGTATTTACTAAGGAAACTCCTTTATCAGGGGTTTCTGCAATTGCTAATTCCTTTGGCCGAAATTTTACTATCGGACTGTTGGTAATAAGTCTTCTAACATTTTTGTATTGGAGCTTTATTAGTGTCAGTGCAGCATTTACTGCTGTTACTGCAGTATTGATTGTTGCTTGTCCCTGTGCATTGGCTTTATCTATTCCATTTGCTTATGGAAATGCAATTCGTATTTTAGCCAAACATGGATTGTTTCTGAGAGGTGCTGATATTGTTGAAAAGATAGCAAAAATAGATACTATAGTCTTTGACAAAACAGGTACGATTACCAAAATGGATGAAGCGTCGATTCAATTTGAAGGAGATCCATTGAGTACTGAAGAGTATTCCATGATTCATTCCATTGTGGTGCATTCAACACATCCTTTAAGTGTAAAGCTTGCTCGTTATCTTTCAGGATATTCTGTTATTAATAGTATTCAAAATTTTATAGAAATTCCTTCCAAAGGATTATCTGCAATAATAAATGGTATTGAAGTTAAAGTTGGTTCTCCTTCCTTTACAAATGCTCCGGTTTTAAAAGAATCCCTAACCTCAAGAGTTTGTCTTTCTATCAATAATACTTTCAGAGGATATTTTATTATTCAAAATGTGTATAGAAAGGATCTGGATACTTTAGTTTCATCCTTGGCACTAAATAATTCCTTGTATGTTGTCTCTGGAGATAATACTTCTGAAAAGGAATACTTATCAACCGTATTTCCTAATTCAGATCATTTAGTATTCAATCAAAGTCCCGAAGATAAACTTGCTTTTATTTCAAATCTTCAGAGTAACGGAGCAAATGTGATGATGTTAGGTGATGGGTTAAATGATGCAGGTGCATTAAAGCAAAGTAATGTTGGTATTTCTATTTCAGATGATGTCTATAATTTTTCTCCGTCCTGTGATGGAATCCTGGAAGCTTCTAAAATTAGTGTTTTGAATAAAGTGATAAGCTTTTGCAAAGGAACGGTAAAAGCAGTAAAAGCCACACTTGTGTTTTCGTTGCTATATAATGCAGTGGTAATAAGTTTGGCTGTAAAAGGATTATTTACACCGATGGTTGCGGCTATTATTATGCCGGTAAGTTCAGTGACTGTTGTTCTAATCGTTATTCTTTCAACGAATTTTTTAGCACGAAGATTTAACTAATAGTAAATGAATTGAAAGGAATCGATCTTAGATTCCAGGAGCTGCATGTACATAAGGATGCAGTTACCTTTTATTGCTTGTACTTGTCTTAAATATCCACATTCAGTTAGATGTCTAGTAAGTAAGACTGCCAACTAACCACTACGCAAAAACGAGTATATCACAAAATAAAAGAGTCCTGCTCAGTATTCTGTGCAGGACTCTTTATATTATGGTATTGATTGCTTACATATAATTCAGATCGTTATTCTTTTTCAGTTTAATAATGTGGAATGCATTAAACAATAAAATAAACGGATAGGCTGGATCAAATTCATGCCATTTAACACCAAAGTTTGCACGCCCGCCCAATTTATGGTGATTATTATGATAGCTTTCACCAAACATTAAAAAGTCAACAGGCAATAAATTTTTAGCAGTATCATTTACGACAAAGTTTGTATACCCATATTTATGCGCAAACCAGTTGATAATTGCTCCATGTACTGGTCCCATTAAATAATGAATAGGAAGAAGTAAAAACATCCACCAGTGAGTAGCAAAATGCACATAGAATAGTGTATATGCAGTGCCCCAGGCTATTCGTGAAATCCAATTATCTCCTATTTTTTCAACAAATCCCCAGTATGGGACATTCTTTTTGAATTTTTCTTCAATTGGAATTCGATTGTGAAGAATATCATTATAAATATGTTTTGTCTTCCACATCATGTCGAATAATCCAGTTGAATATTTTGGTGAATGCGGATCCCTCTCTGTATCTGCATAGGCGTGGTGCATGCGATGCATTACGCCGTAGGCGTATGGACTTAAATAAGATGATCCCTGAAATATCCAGGTTAATATGTAAAATACTTTTTCCCAACCTTTACTCATTGTAAACATTTGATGGGCAGCATATCTATGGAGAAAAAATGTTTGCATGAATAGTGATAAATACCAATGGGCAACAAAGAATATTAATATAATCATAATGAGAATTGTTTGAATCGTATTTTTTAATAAACAGAACAAATCTAGGGATACCCATTTTGAATAGAGATGATAATTATCATTATAAAGGTTACTACATCTCATATCATTAGAAAAGATAGCTTAGTTACTTTGTTGCATGAAAAGTACTTTTTTATGAGTGCAATATTTGTATTGATCGGTATCAGTTTATTTGTCGCTATTAGTTTTCTGATCGCATTTATGTGGGCAGTTAAAAATGGACAATACGATGACGAAGATGCGCCTGCGCGTAGAATGCTTTTTGATGATACACTTGATAATAAAACAAATAAATAGAGTATATGAATAACAACACGCTTGAAAAGTTCTCTTATGACAATATTATTGTCCGGAATTTTATATTCGCGGCAATGATATGGGGAGTAATAGGTATGCTGGTAGGTTTATTGGTAGCCTTACAATTGGTTTTTCCCGTTCTTAATTTTGCTGAATTTGCAACATTCGGGCGTATTCGTCCATTACATACGAACGCAGTAATTTTTGCCTTTGTAGGTAATGGGATTTTTGCTGGTGTATATTATTCATTACAGCGTCTTTGCAAGGCCAGAATGTTTAGTGATGCTTTGAGCCGTATTAATTTCTGGGGCTGGCAGCTGATCATTATTTCGGCGGTGGCAACGCTTCCCTTTGGTATTACAACCAGTAAAGAATACGCAGAATTGGAATGGCCTATTGATATTGCTATTACCTTAATATGGGTAGTGTTTGGCTGGAATATGTTTGGTACTATTTTAAAGCGTCGTGAAAAACATTTATATGTAGCAATCTGGTTTTATATAGCAACTTTCGTTACTGTTGCCGTATTGCACTTAGTAAATTCATTTGAGATACCGGTTACATTTCTAAAAAGTTATTCCTGGTATGCAGGTGTACAGGATGCCTTGGTTCAGTGGTGGTATGGACACAATGCTGTTGCATTCTTTTTAACAACTCCATACTTAGGCTTGATGTATTACTTTGTGCCTAAAATTGCAAACAGACCAGTATATTCATATCGTCTGTCAATTATACATTTCTGGGCGTTAATTTTTATGTATATATGGGCCGGCCCTCACCATTTATTGTATACAGCATTACCTGATTGGGCTCAATCATTGGGTGTTGTATTCTCTGTTATGTTAATTGCTCCGTCATGGGGAGGTATGTTAAATGGGTTACTTACACTACGTGGTGTTTGGGATAAGGTAAGAATTGATCCCGTATTAAAATTCTTCGTTGTTGCTATAACAGCTTATGGTATGGCAACCTTTGAAGGTCCGATGCTTTCCTTGAAAAGTGTAAATGCTATTGCTCACTATACAGACTGGATTGTAGCACACGTTCACGTAGGTGCACTTGGATGGAATGGATTCCTGACATTCGGTATGGTGTATTGGTTGATACCACGTATGTATAAGAAAGAATTGTATTCTATTAAACTCGCTAACTTCCATTTCTGGATCGGTACACTTGGTATTTTATTCTATGCTTTACCTATGTACTGGGCTGGGTTTACACAAAGTGCTATGTGGAAAGAATTTACAGCAGATGGTGTGTTAGCATATCCAAACTTCCTTGAAACAGTATTGCAACTTCGTACCATGTATATGTTGCGTGCATTGGGTGGTGTAATGTATTTAACTGGTGTAATTGTAATGTGCTATAACCTTGTTAAAACAATTGCTACTGCACCAGCATTTGAAGCAAATGAAAATGCTGAAGCGCCAGCACTTGCTAAAGAGTATGTAGCTCATAAAGGTGAACACTGGCACCGTTGGATTGAACGCAGACCAATACAAATGTTGGTATTCAGTTTGATTCTGATTTTGATAGGAGGTTTAGTTGAAATGATTCCTACATTCCTTGTAAAATCAAATATACCTACTATAGCTGCGGTAAAACCATATACGCCTCTTGAATTGGAAGGACGTGATATATATATCAGAGAAGGATGTAACAACTGTCACTCTCAAATGATAAGACCGTTCAGATCTGAAACAGTAAGATATGGTGAGTATTCCAAGGCAGGTGAGTTTGTATACGATCACCCGTTCCTTTGGGGATCGAAAAGAACGGGTCCAGATTTACATCGTGTAGGTGGAAAGTATCCGGATTCCTGGCACTATAATCACATGCTGGATCCTACGATTACATCTCCGAATTCGATTATGCCTGCATATTCATCTATGTTGGAAAATAATCTGAATACTTCGAACACAGCTGCAAAAATAAAGGCAATGACAACATTAGGTGTTCCATATCCTGAAATGAGTGAAGCTGCTATTAAAGCGGATATGGATATACAGGCGGAAGGTATTGTCAATAATCTGGCTGCCGATAAAATAAAAGTATCTAAAGAAAAAGAGATAGTTGCATTGATTGCTTATCTGCAACGATTGGGTACAGATATAAAAGTTAAAGAATCGGATTCAACTTCTACTAAATAATAGTGTTATGCTGAAATTTATCAAACAACATATGTCTTCAATAGGTGGAATTGAAATTTACCCATTGATCTCTTTTATGATATTCTTCATTTTCTTTCTTATAGTTGCAATTCTGGTTATAAGAGAAAGTAAAGAAAGCATATCCAAAATGTCAAATCTTCCATTGGAAGATGATTCTACTATTTCTCCAAAAATCTAATGATAGAATGTATATGAGAGCTTTTATTTTATTTATCTGTTCATTTCTTGTGTTAGTTCAGTCAACATTGGCAGCTGATGCAACGAGTGTTGCAACGACAGTGCCTGTTAACGATTCATTTTCCGCTATTTTAATATTTGTATTAAGTATTCTGATTCTTTTGCTACTGTCACTGGTTTATTTTATATATACCGTGGGTGTAGCATTGGGAGTAATGAGGGGAGCCGGAACAAATCCAAATGTAAAACCATTGTTTGATTTAACAGATGCTGTTCCTATTGAAAGAGAACATGAAATTTTGTTGGATCATAATTATGATGGTATTAAAGAATTAGACAATAATTTGCCTACATGGTGGTTGTATTTATTCTTCATTACAATTGTTTTTGCAGTAGTTTACTTCAGTTACTTTCAGTTATCTGATTATGGTGATAATCAGATAGAGGAATATGATAAATCTATTATTGCCGCAAACGAAGAAATGAAGTTGCATGCCAGCAAGGTAGATGAAAATTCCGCTAAGGCACTGACAGATTCGGTTGCTATCGAAGCAGGTAAAACAATCTTTATGGAAAACTGTGCAGCCTGTCATGGTAAAGCTGGTGAGGGTAAGGTTGGACCGAATCTTACAGATGATTATTGGTTGCATGGCGGAGACATAAAGAGTGTATTTAAAACTATTAAGTACGGTGTGCCTTCTAAAGGTATGATATCCTGGCAATCTCAAATCAGTCCGTTACAGATTCAGGAGGTAGCCAGTTATATTCTTACATTAAAAGGAACGAATCCTCCTGATCCCAAAGCTCCTCAAGGAGAATTAGTGAAGTGATAATTAAATTTGTTTAAGATATAATAAGTGGAAGAATATAATTCATATATGCAGGATGAGTCTTTCAGAGACCATATCTCAACGGTTGATGAAGTAGGTAAAAGAATTTGGGTGTACCCTAAAAAACCAAATGGCTTCTTTACTTCTGCCAGAAATTATGTGAGTTATATTTTTCTGCTTTTGTTTATTGCAGCTCCGTTTATACGGATAGACGGAGATCCGTTAATATTATTAAATGTACCCGAACGAAAATTTATTTTGTTTGGCGTTATCTTCTGGCCGCAGGATTTTCATTTATTCCTGTTGGCAATGATTTCTTTCATTGTATTTATTGTTCTCTTTACTGTTATATATGGCAGGGTATTCTGTGGTTGGGCTTGTCCGCAGACTATTTTTATGGAAATGGTTTTTCGCAAAATTGAATACTGGATTGAGGGAGATTGGAAAAGTCAGATGGCTTTGGATAAATCAAAACTGACAATCGAAAAATTCTTCAAAAAAACATCCAAACACTTTATATTCTTTCTGTTCTCGTTTTTAATTTCCAATCTCTTTTTGACCTATATCATTGGAACAGATGAATGGTGGAAAATCGTAACGGATAATCCCGTAAATCACTTAGGAGGTTTTGCTGTTATCGTAATTTTCACCTTTGTATTTTATATGGTTTATGCCAGGTTCAGGGAACAGATATGTACAACGATCTGCCCCTATGGAAGATTACAGGGTGTATTATTAGATAAGAATTCGATTAATGTAGCCTATGATTATTTGAGGGGAGAAACAAGGGCGCATATAAAAAGAGGTGAGGATAGAGCTTCCGTAGGGAAAGGCGATTGCATTGATTGTCATCAGTGTGTGCAGGTTTGCCCAACAGGTATTGATATTCGTAATGGTGTACAATTAGAATGTATTAATTGCACAGCTTGTATTGACGAATGCGATAGCATTATGTTGAAAATTGGAAAACCTAAAGGTTTGATACGTTATGCTTCCGAGGAAGGAATCAGAACCAAGGAGCCGTTCAGATGGACTAAAAGGGTTATCGCTTATACAATAGTTTTACTGATACTGATATCTTCCTTTACTATTTTGTTGGCAACGCGCCCCGATGTAGAAACCACTATTCTGCGTACACCTGGTATGTTGTATCAGAGTCAGGGAAATGGGGTATATAGTAATTTGTACAATTTTAAAATTATTAATAAAACGCGAAATAAACTTCCGATTACATTTCGATTAATGAAACATACCGGAGAAATTAAACTTGTTGGACATTTTCCTGAAGTAAAACCAAATGCTATATCCGAAGGGGCATTGTTTATAATGCTGGATCAGAAGGATATTAAGAAAATTAAAACATCCATTGATGTCGGTATTTACGAAGGAACAACATTAATAGATGAAGTAAGCACTTCGTTTGTTGGACCTGTTAACTAAAAAAGATTATGAAACTTCACTGGGGAAATTATATTGCGATCTTCTTTTTATGTTTTGTTCTGTTTATCCTGTTTCTGGTAAGTAAAACATTTAAGGTTAATAACGAACTGGTAAGCGAGGATTACTACGATAAGGAAATTGCTTTTCAGGATAAAATTGACAAACTGGAAGCAACAAAGTCTTTTAAAGCACAGGTTGCTATTCAGCAAATAAATGATTCCATTCAAGTGGAATTTCCGTCAAAATTTCCGGATGATTTTATTTCCGGTACAATACAATTATTTAGACCTTCAGATCTCAGCAAGGATATAACTCTTCCAGTACATGTGTTACATTCCAAGCAAGCGATTGCCTGCAACCAATTGATAAAAGGAGCATATGTTGTTCATGTTGACTGGACTTCCAATAATCATAAGTTCTATACTGAAAGAGAAATTTATATAAAATAAATATGATCTGGGCTGGGTTTTTAATGGGGTTTCTGGGAAGTCTGCACTGCGTTGGTATGTGTGGACCCATTGCTCTTGCATTGCCGGTTCAGACACAAAACATGTGGATGCGTATTGCAGCAGCCATAATATACAATATGGGTAGGGTAGTTACATATACCATATTAGGTTCAATCTTCGGACTTATAGGAACTGCCTTTAATCTGATCGGCTTGCAACAGATATTGTCCATTATATCTGGCGTAGTACTAATTATTGCTATTCTGTTTCCTTTTGTATTTCGTACATTTTCTCCTTTCAAATCATTCTTTGATGTACCGTATTTACATCAACTGAAACAACGCATCTCCAGCCAATTTAAGACAAGAACATTTTCGTCGTTGTTTGTTATCGGAATTCTGAATGGCTTACTGCCATGTGGTCTTGTATCCTTAGCAATTATTGGGGCAATAGCTACAGGTAATGTGTTGCAAAGCAGTTTGTATATGGCATTATTCGGATTGGGAACCCTGCCGATTATGATGGTACTGATTGTTTCTAAAAACTATCTTTCTGTAAGAATGAAATTGTTGTTTCAGCGAACAGTTCCTGTGTTTGTTTGCGGACTGGGAGTTTTGCTCATATTGCGCGGAATGAATTTAGGTATTCCATATCTAAGCCCTTCTGCCGAAAAAGCATGTTGTACACCACAACAACATGCTTGTCATTAAATACATTACTGTGATGATTCATTCAGATTCGTTAGTTCGTAAATATAATATACCGTGTCCGAGGTATACAAGTTATCCAACTGTACCATATTGGAATACAAATGTATTTAATAAACAAGCATGGTTGGATTCTGTATCCAAAAATTTTTCCATCTCCAATTCAAACGGAGGTATAAGTGTTTATATTCATTTGCCGTTCTGTGAAAGTCTTTGCACATACTGTGGTTGTAATACACGTATTACCGTAAATCATGCAGTTGAGCTTCCTTACATTGAATCTGTTTTACATGAGTGGCGTTTATATAAAGCATTATTTAATGAAACGCCTGTACTCTCCGAATTACATCTGGGTGGTGGTACACCAACTTTTTTTCAACCAGAGAACCTGAATTACTTACTTCAAACAATTCTTAATGATTGTATTGTTCCGAAACATGCAGCCTATAGTTTTGAGGGACATCCAAACAATACGACAAAAGAACATTTGGAGGTATTACACAAGCTGGGATTTAATCGGGTGAGTTTTGGTATTCAGGATTTTGATGAAACGGTTCAACGAGCAATTAATAGAATGCAGCCTATTGAAAAGGTGATACAGGTAACCGAAGAAGCACGTGCCGTAGGATATACATCTATTAATTATGATCTGGTATATGGTTTACCTTTTCAAACCTTAGATGGAATTATAGATACAGTCAACAAAGTGATTGCCTTAAAACCTGATCGCATTGCCTATTATAGTTATGCTCATGTGCCTTGGATAAAACCCGGACAACGTTCTTTCACGGAAAAAGATTTACCTGATAACGAAGCCAAACGACTTTTGTATGAAACAGGAAGAACCCTGTTAGAACAAGCTGGTTATATAGAAATCGGCATGGATCATTTCGCCTTGGAAGATGATGAATTAAATAAGGCTGTATCCGAAGGAACACTGCATCGTAACTTTATGGGCTATACGGCTAATCATACTTCTTTATCCATTGGTTTGGGAGTATCTTCTATCAGCGATTCCTGGGAAGCTTTTGCACAAAATGTAAAGACGGTAGAGGAGTATCAAAAAATAGTGGCAATGAATGAGATCCCGGTATTTAAAGGGCATATATTGAATGACGAAGATTTATTATTACGTAAACATATTCTCTCCATTATGTGTAAGGGAAAGACACATTGGAATGACAATGAACTGCCGGATGATATAATGACGCGTCTTGTTTCTTTAGAAGAAGATAAATTGATTGAATTGAGTTATAATACTCTTTCTGTTACGATACTTGGAAAGGCCTTTTTAAGAAATATCTGTATGGCCTTTGATGAATGTCTCTGGAGGACTACAACTGAAAAGGTGATGTTTTCGAAGGCAGTTTAAAAAGTTTTAGGTTTGAAGTTCTAAGTTTTAAGATTGACCTATAATGTATACTAAGAAAGGTAAATCATAGTAGTTTGGAATTTGTATTTTGTTCTTTGGAATTTTTATAAACCCATTCCTATAAAATCAAAAAGCCAGAAGTCTCCCTCTGGCTTTTGTCTATTAACTAGTACCTATAACCTAGCAACTTATTCCTTAAGCTCCTGTGCTTATTGATTTCATTTCAGTCATTGCAGCACGTAACTCGGCACCAACAATTTCAATTGGGTGGAAACGGATCACCTCGTTTACAGCAATCAATGTTTTATTATCAACACCGTTGTTCTTTCCATCGTTGAAGTTTTTACCGATGATATCAGTTTCAACTTTCTTCATGAAGTCAGCCAATAAAGGTTTACATGCATGATCGAATAAGTAGCAACCATATTCAGCTGTATCAGAAATAACACGGTTCATTTCGAATAATTTCTTACGAGCGATTGTGTTAGCGATCAATGGAGTTTCGTGTAATGATTCGTAGTAAGCAGATTCATCAACGATACCTGATTCCGTCATTGTTTCGAATGCCAATTCAACACCGGCACGAACCATAGCAACCATCAACAAACCATTATCATAATATTCCTGTTCAGAGATTTTAACATCAGACGCAGGCGTTTTTTCAAACGCTGTAGCTTCTGTTTCTGCTCTCCAGGTTAATAAATTTTTATCGTTATTGGCCCAATCTTCCATCATGATACGGGAGAATTCACCGCTCATAATATCATCCTGATGTTTCTGGAACAATGGACGCATAATACGTTTCAATTCTTCAGATACATTGAATGCTTTGATTTTAGCAGGGTTGGACAAACGGTCCATCATGCCTGTAATACCACCATGTTTTAATGATTCAGTAATTACTTCCCATCCGTATTGAACCAATTTAGAGGCATAACCTTTATCAATACCTTTTTCAACCATTTTGTCAAAGCAAAGGATTGAACCTGTTTGCAACAAACCACAAAGGATTGTTTGCTCACCCATTAAATCCGATTTAACTTCAGCAACGAAAGAAGATTTTAATACACCAGCTCTGTCTCCGCCTGTTCCAACGCAATATGCTTTTGCATATGCCCAGCCTTTTCCTTCCGGATCATTTTCAGGGTGAACAGCAATCAAGGTAGGAACACCAAAGCCTCTTTTGTATTCTTCGCGCACTTCAGAACCTGGTGATTTAGGAGCCACCATGATAACAGTGATATCTTTACGGATCTGCATACCTTCTTCAACGATATTGAAACCGTGAGAATAAGATAGAGTAGAACCTTTTTTCATTAATGGCATTACTGTAGTTACAACAGATGTATGTTGTTTATCTGGAGTAAGATTGATCACAAGGTCAGCAGAAGGAATTAGTTCTTCGTACGTACCAACTTTGAAACCATTCTCAGATGCATTTTTAAATGATTGTCTTTTAGAGTCAATAGCTTCTTTGCGTAATGCATAAGAAATATCAAGACCTGAATCGCGAAGGTTTAAGCCTTGGTTAAGACCTTGTGCACCGCAACCAACAATAACGATTTTTTTGCCTTTTAAAGCAGATACACCATCAGTGAATTCGCTGCTGTCCATAAATTCGCAAACGCCCAGCTGATTTAGTTTTTCTCTTAATGAAAGAGTATTGAAATAATTTGCCATTGATATATAATTTTTAGGTATTACTTTTTTGTGAGTTCAAATTTGCAAAAAATAGTACGGACTTATATGGTTGTTTTACATTTATTTAGGTATTAATAATGGTTTTTATTTTATTTGAATCTTAAATAATATTTCAAGTGTCTATATTTCAGTATTATATATATATTAAGAAAAGGCTTAAATTTAAGGGTTGATTTGAGTATTCAAGTGTAAAAAAAGAAAAAGATAATATTGCAGTAATCATCAATAGTATAAAATATTCTATTTCTGTATCAGGTATTCAACTACCAATCCGGCTTTTTTCTGGAGTCTTTAATATCTTTCTGTATTTTTTTACCATCAAGTCTTTTTACAACAGATGACTTGGTTGGTTTAGATGCTTTACGGGCTTTCTTTTCTTTAAAACAGGAAGCAAGTAAATCACATAATTTCTCAATCGCTATGGTTTTGTTCTTCAACTGACTTCGACTTTCCTCGCAGGTGATACGAAGCTCTCCCTCTTTATTTAATTTAGAGCCAAGCTTTGTTAAAAGCTTTTCTTTAACATCTTCTGTTATAACCGATGATTGTTCAGGTGACCAGTATAACTCTGCTTTCGTACTTACTTTATTTACATTCTGCCCTCCTTTGCCGCCTGATAATGAAGCCTGAAAGCGGGTTTCCTGAAGGATACCACTTTCTTTCCAATATACAGGATTGTTGTGGGCTACCTTCATGGTTTGATGACAAGTTTCTCATACATCTTTTCACCCGCTTCAATAGGTGCATCTATGAAATTATCCGTAGGTGGGATAGGGCAGGTATATTGATAATTGTACACGCAAAATGGATTGTATGCATAGTTAAAATCTATGGTCATGGTTGTATTGTTTGTCATTTCCAGATCCAGGTATCGACCGCCACTATACGTTGTTGAACCATTTGTTTTATCATAAAATGGCAGAAATAATGTTGGTTTATTTTCATTTTCATCCGGATGTTTATACAAGGTTACTTTGTATAATTTATCATCAATTTTAAAACTGGCTATTGCAAAAGCCAGGTAAAAAGATTGCTTACCATCATTGCGCGGCATACTGATCAGCTGAGTATCTTTGGTGAATTCCAGAAAGGCTTTCACTTTATATTTTGAATCCGGAGCAAAATAGGAGAGACCGTTAAAGTTTTCTTTGTTCAGAATCGGAGATTTAATTGATTTTCGGAAATGTTCGTCTTTTTGTTCTCTGTACTTTACTAATTTATCTGCATCCGATTCTGTGCGTAATCCTGAAAAAAATAAACTACCTACAATAAACAAGGCGCCAAGCACAAACAGGATACGTAATACTTGTTTGCGTTTAATACTATTATATTTTTCCTTCATCTGCAAAACTATACCAGGTTTGTTGACACACGATTACATGATCTAATACGGGAATTTCAAGAAAACGACCAGCTTCGCACAATTTCTTTGTAAGACTGATGTCCGAATCGCTAGGTTTGTTGTTCCCGGACGGATGGTTATGCACCAATATAATAGAAGAAGCCAGATTTTCCAATGCATGTTTAAAAATGAGTTTCGGATCAGCTACTGTTCCAGCTATGCCGCCAACACTGATACGCACTTTTTTATCTATCTTATTTGCCCTGTTCATCAATAGAATCCAGAATTCTTCATGATGAAGATCCATTAAATCCGGTTGAATGTAATTGAATACATCGGCAGAAGTTTTTACCTGAGGTTTGATATAGGCTTCTGTTTCCTTTCGTCTTCTTCCAAGTTCGAGTGCGCTAACAAGTGTTATAGCTTTTGCTTCACCAATGCCTTTGAATTTCTGAAGATCCATTACGCTTCTTTTGGCCAGTTCATTTAAATTCTGATGACAATCCATCATGATTTGCTTGGCAAGATCTACCGCACTAAGATTAGCTGTTCCTGATCCGAGTAAAATAGCAATCAGTTCAGCATCACTTAAGGAAGAAATGCCTTTAAGTAAGAGTTTTTCACGTGGACGATCTTCCTCTGCCCACGCAAGAATGCGTGAATGTGTTTGATAAGTTTCCATAGCTGTGGAATAGGTTGATGAAAGTTAAAGATAAGTAAAAGTAATAAGTACTCAGTATTAAGTATAGATCACTCAATACTTTTTTATCAACGTATCGAATAAAATGAATGCTGCTAAGGGAAAATACGGATAATATTATTGGTATTAACGTTTTGAAAATTGTCTTATACAAGAATTGAAAATATTTCAATTTAGTTACTACAGTATTTTAAACAATGTAGCGTTCTTATTTTTTCGGAATCCTAATTTCTTATATAAATTAGCTGCCTTAGTATTTACAGGCGATAACTCTAACGCGAGTATTTTAGCCTCTATAAATTTTTCTTCTACAAGTTTGAAGAAAACAGTTCCGATTCCTCCGTTTCTATGTTCTTCTTTTATGAATAATTCATCAATGAATAAAATATTGCCACCATATTCATTGCTCCAGAAATTGATTAAAATGGAGTAACCTATAATTTCTTTCTCTTTCAGTATTAATAATGCAGTTCCGGTTTCAGGATGTTTTTGCAATTGGAGTAGTGTTGTTTGTATTTTGGCAGGCGACATAGGTATGTCTGTTTCATACCCTTCATAAAAAGACATAATCATAGAATGGATGCTTTCCAGCTCGTGATTATTATGAATGTTTAATGCTTGTATATGGATATTTATTTTGAGGATTAATGTATATTTTTTTTTCAATATGGAAATAATAGAATCAATAAAACCTTATACACGTTTTAACTCCTCCATCAGAGCCCTTCGTTGAGGATATTCTTTCCTGAAGGTAGCTATAAGACTTTCTGCTTTTGTCTTCCCGCCCAGTTTAATCATTCGTTTTAAATATCTGCAAGCAGTCTGATAGTGGTTTCTCCCTAAATTATTTTTAAGGTATGCTTTAATTGTGTCAGCATAAAGTTGTATTAATTCAGGTGCATAATCCTTTGAAAGATATTTTTCGTATTCTTCAATCCTATATAAGTCACGCTCCTTTTTAACAAGTTCCATCAACTGAGGCCACCATTTTTCTTGAATGTAAATCCACGAAATTAATGATGTATTTGTCCATTTGTCTTTTTTTATTATGTCTATAATCATTTCTTCTACGAAAGCATTCCAATTTTGTGTGGATACATGTTTTTTTAGAATTGAATAATAATCCTGATCGTGTAAGAAATGATCTATAAATAAAAAACGTGCATATTCAATAATCAATTCTTTATTTTTTTGGATCAAAGCAATTTTCAGTAACAAATCGTACCATTTCAGAACCAAGCCAGGCTTACTTTTATCAAATTGAATTCCATCTTTTGCTAAGTCAATCGCTTTACCAAATTGTTTGTTTTGTATCTCTTTTTCAATGGCAGTTTTTCTTAAAATGGGATTGTAAATATTTTCCATTAAGAATACATAGGCTTGCTGTTCTCCTTTTGTTTTTTTTAGAATTTCATACTTAATGCTTTGTGCTTCTTCTGTTTCATATTCTGATTGTTGGGCCTTATCAAGATATTTAATTATTTTTTCAGCTTCTTCAGTGTTGCTGAATAATTCAGAAGCGATTTGTAGCATTCCCAGATGCCAATCAAAGCCAGAGAATATACGTTTTTCAAAGATATCAATACAATATTCTAAAAGAAATTTCCGCACGTCTTCAGAAATTTCATTTTTTGTAATTTTGAGAAGTATACTAAATGCAAATTCTATATTACCTCCGATATCTCCATTGCTGTCATCCGCATAATGCATTATACCTCCCATTTTTTCTATTACGGCACAGCAAATAAAAACGGCACTTTTAGTATTATTATTAGCCAGATGTTTTTCAGCAGTCAGTATTAATTCTTCGATGGCATGCCCTAAGTGTCTTCCTTCAGTCCAGCTAATCATGCCAAATGAGCCAGATGCTTTGTTAATAATAGTTTCAATCTGTTTAGCATAAAACTCTTTATCTTCATTTATATTCAGATGTGCAAATGAACTTAAGAAAATATTTCTGAAGGATGCATCGCTCTTTGATTTATCACGGATGAACTGATTCAATTCCTCCGCTGATACTTTTTCAAGTATTTCATTTACTTGTTCAGCAATGGTTTTTTTCTTTGGGCTTTTACTTATTCTTTTTCCTTTTTTAGAAGGTGATTTTATATCCAGTTCCAGTACATCTTTTTGTACGTAGAAAAACGCAGCTGCAATATGTTTGCACATATTGGACTCAAAAGGACAGTCACAGTAATATTCCAGAACTGTTCCGTTTTTGATGATTAATTCAACCACATATTCCTCTGAACCTTCTACAATGATTTCATATTCTCCAGGTGAAATCTCTTCGGGTTCTCTTACATATCCTTTATTGAAATAAGATAAGCCACGAGTTAAAATAGTATCGTTGATATACTGTTCAAATTGATTGAGAGGGATATGTTGCATTCTGAGGTAAATTAAATCATTCGTTTATTCATCAATTGCTGAAATTAAATATACACAAGAGAGTAAAAAATATAAAAGTCCGAGATGAAATTGTTGAAAAATACTATTAAGAAATGTGTTTGAATCAAAAAATATACAAATAAGATTGATTGGACATCGTTTAGCGTCCCTTTATTTTTTCCGACGACCATTTTTCCATGTTCCGTGTATGACTTTTCCATCAGGTAGTGTCATTATGCCTGCACCATCCTGTATATCATGCAGCCAACCCCCTTCATACCTAAATCCATCAGCATATTTCATAGTACCCTGACCTTCCATATATCCGTGCTTAAACTCTCCTGTGTACACACTTCCATCTGCATACGTAAATGTTCCTATTCCTTCTTTCTCTCCGTTTACCCATGGACCTACATACATATCTCCTTTTTTCCATTTATATGTACCTTGCCCTTCTCTTAAACCATTTTTAAATTCTCCTGTATAAATGTTTCCATCTTTATCTTTGTCTGTACCAAAACCATCATAAAGATTGTTTTTCCATTGTCCCTCATAAACACTCCCATCTTTGTCTTTAGCTATGCCCTGTCCATCAAAAGCATTATTTTTCCATTGTCCAATATATACATTACCATTTCTCCAGGTATATGTTCCCTGACCTTCTATCGCTCCATGTGATACTTCTCCAACATATAGATCTCCGCTTGGGAACTCAATTTTAGCTTTCCCTTCCATTATACAATCTTTCCATTCCCCTGTGTATATACATCCTATGAAATCACCAGATTGTATAATGATCGGCTTGCCATTTTCTCCACAATTACCTCTTTGGATTTGGGCATTGACATTTTCTATATGAATTACTGTCACCATTAAAATCAGTGTTGTGACTTTTATAAAACGTATCATAAATTATTAAAATAGTTAAAAGGTATCTGGACAAAATGCGAATGAATAATGTTTTTTTTATGATATGACGACTCATTTGTAAAAATGTGCCGCTTTTTATAAAAAATATCTTTTAAGGTAGAATTTTACACTAATATCTTGAACAATGTAGCGTTCTTATTTTTTCGGAATCCTAATTTCTTATATAAATTAGCTGCCTTAGTATTTGCAGGCGATAACTCTAACGCGAGTATTTTAGCCTCTATAAATTTTTCTTCTACAAGTTTGAAGAAAACAGTTCCGATTCCTCCGTTTCTATGTTCTTCTTTTATGAATAATTCATCAATGAATAAAATATTGCCACCATATTCATTGCTCCAGAAATTGATTAAAATGGAGTAACCTATAATTTCTTTCTCTTTCAGTATTAATAATGCAGTTCCGGTTTCAGGATGTTTTTGCAATTGGAGTAGTGTTGTTTGTATTTTGGCAGGCGACATAGGTATGTCTGTTTCATACCCTTCATAAAAAGATATAATCATAGAATGGATGCTTTCCAGCTCGTGATTATTATGAATGTTTAATGCTTGTATATGGATATTCATCAGTAGATTTAAATAGACCAGACCTCAAATTAATAAATTAATTGGGAAATGTTTGGTCAGATAAATAGCAAAGAAGAAATCAATTTAGACGAGTATTGATATAAAAGTCAATAATTAAAAAGTCTGCAAGCCAATATTGAATTATTGGCTTGCAGACAAGAATCATAATAAATTATTTTTTGATGATTTTTGCGGTCAAGAGATCTGTTTCTGTTTGAATAAGTACGATATATAATCCTTCTGCTAATTGTTGCCCCAATTCAATTTTTGTTGAATTAATATTTTGCATAGAATAAACCGCAGAACCGGAAGTATTGAAAACAGCTATGGAAAGTATGTTACTCCCGTTTTTCAGTTCAATGGTAGTATTGGATTCAAAAGGCTGCGGATATATAAGCAGATTAGCAGAAGAAATAGTTCTTATTGTTCCTGTTGTGATTGTACAGGCTGTTAATCCTGTTGTTCCTCCAACACAGTTACCGCAACTGTCTTTAACAGCAGTTCCATTTGGTATGCCAGCACAATCCAGGCAGCTTTGCTCTGTTTTTCCACAGCCGCAGTTTCCCGGAGCGATCTTATTTGGATCTAATGGACAACCATCACCGGCGACTGCAACATATCCAGCTGGTTGTGTACAACTGACAAGCGTTACGTTCGGATCGCCTTTTCCATCACCATCTTCATCGGCATACCAGGTTATAGCAGGAGTTACGGTAACTGTTACCGGAGCCGATACAGAACTACAAGCTGCAGCATTTGTAAGTGTTACCGTATACGTACCAGCGGATGTGGCTGTAAAGGTTTGATTTGTTCCAACCTGATTTGTTCCGTTAAGCCACTTATAAGAAGATGAAGAACTTGCCGTCAATAATACAGATCCTCCTGCACAGAAAGTTGTACTGGAGCCTACCGTTATTGTTGCATTCGGTAAGGCATTTACCGTTACAGCAATTGTTGCTCTCGGTCCTTCACAGGTATTTACAGTCTGACTAACATAATAATTCGTTGTTCCTGCTGTCGCCGTGCTTGGTATGGGAGCCGTTGTGCTGGCTGTTCCGCCTGTAGAAACGGTATACCATTTTAATCCTGTTCCTGTTGCAGATAAGATAGTAGCCGTTGCATTCTGGCAATAACTTAACGGACTAGTAACGGTCGGAGCATTCGGTAAGGCATTTACTGTTACAGCAATTGTTGCTCTTGGTCCTTCACAGGTATTTACAGTCTGACTAACATAATAATTCGTTGTTCCTGCTGTCGCCGTGCTTGGTATGGGAGCCGTTGTGCTGGCTGTTCCTCCTGTAGAAACGGTATACCATTTTAATCCTGTTCCTGTTGCAGATAAGATAGTGGCTGTTGCATTCTGGCAATAACTTAACGGACTAGTAACGGTCGGAGCATTCGGCAAGGCATTTACTGTTACAGCAATTGTTGCTCTGGGTCCTTCACAGGTATTTACAGTCTGACTAACATAATAATTCGTTGTTCCTGCTATTGACGTACTTGGTGTCGGAGCCGTTGTGCTGGCTGTTCCGCTTGTAGAAACGGTGTACCATTTTAATCCTGTTCCTGTTGCAGATAAGATAGTGGCTGTTGCATTCCGGCAATAACTTATCGGACTAGTAACGGTCGGAGTATTTGGTAATGGAGTAACAGATATTACGGTTGCAGTTGAAGTGGCCATGCAGGCACTGGCATTTATAACCTGAATGGTATAGCTTCCGCCTACTGTAGCTGTATAGGTTTGATTTGTTCCCACCTGGGTAGTTCCGTTGAACCATTTGTATGAAGATCCAGAACTGGCAGTCAGTGTAACTGAATTACCAGAACATATAGTTGTAACTGGTGCTGTGATCGTGGCCACACATGTTACAGGATTACATGTTCCTTCTCCAACCAGGCAATTGATATAATGTTCGATGTTTGTATAACCGTCTGAATTGACAATTTTATCATCCGGAACTTCTGGATTGGTGCCATTGGCTATTTCCCATGCGTCTGGCATACCATCCTGGTCTGTATCAAGGGGAGTAGGTCCTCCTATAATAGTTCCGTAACCACTATTGCCTAAACCGGTTGCTGTTTGTGTTGTCCATAAATCGCCGGAAGTTCCTAGTGATGTTACGTTATTGATAACATTCATATCTACAGAATCTCTGTGAAGTGATGCGCCAACGTGTGCCACAACATAGGCATAGGCATTAGCAGCTGATAATGTTACAATGGTGTTAGTTTCCGGATCCCAGGGGGCACTAAGTGCAGTACTTCCGCCCGGATATCCCATTACACTTCCATTTAAAATCCCATCTTTATTGCTGTCTTCGTAATTTCCGTTTATATAAACAGACTGATTCGTCATTTGGTAATAAGCATCGCCAGCATTAGTCGTTTTGGGGCCTGCAATAAAATAATTCCCAACGATATCATGGGTGAAAATTCCAGCAGAATTTCCGGCAGTATAACCGGCCTGATAATCATATACCACATTATTAATATATTGCGTATTATCTTTTGCTAATGGATTTCTGTTGTGAGAATTGGCAAATAAACATCTGTACCAGGTATAAGGGCCTGTCTCCGTGTGAGCAGCAAACTGTTGCCCGATCGGGTCAGCAGAAATAGTATTCTGAAAAGTAATGTTGGAAGCACCAACAGCATCTATATTGTTCCATTGTGCAAACTCAATGGAGACATGATCAAATATGGCATTCGTAACATCAAGCAGGTTAATACCACTTTTTGTTGCATCTGCATCTAATTTTCCTTGACGGAAACGCATATAGCGAACAATAATATTGCTTGAATTAGCAAAGGAAACCTCCCTGCCCATAATGCCAATACCTCCTCCGGGAGCCGTTTGTCCGGCAATCGTAATATTACTTTTAACTGAAATGGGTGTGCTCAGATTGATATATCCGCCCACGTCAAAAACGATAATACGGTTTGAAACACTAACCGCATCTCTGAAAGATCCGGTTCCGGAATCATTCAGATTAGTGACATGGTAAACAGTTCCACCTCTGCCCCCTGTCGCTAGTTTTCCTACTCCAACGGCCGTAGGGAAGGATAATACCTGTGCCGAAACACTCATTGTTATAAAAACGACAAGTATTCCGATTAAATAAGCGATAATTTTGATTCTCATTTTCCTGTTAATAAAATGCATTTAAAAAAGATTGTTGGGTAGCAGGAAATTTGTCGATCGTTGTGTTTAATACATAGGGGGAAATGAAAAGGTAACGTTTTGGGGGAAGAATGTTTTTTATACAATTAAAGATATCACATATCGTTTGGAATCTATAGTTTATATTCCATTAATCTAACTACAGAAGAGATTAGAAATATTGTATTTTTTCGTTAAATTGAAGTATTATAAAGTATGTATGCCTAATTTATACATCATTTCTGGCTGTAATGGAGCAGGTAAAACAACAGCATCATTTACAGTATTACCAGAAATTCTTAATTGTAAAGAGTTTATTAATGCAGACGAAATAGCAAAAGGACTTTCTCCTTTTCAGCCTGAAAAAGTTTCGATTCAAGCAGGGCGCATAATGCTGCAAAGAATCGATGAACTATTGAATTCTAAAATTGATTTTGCTTTTGAAACTACATTATCTTCTAAAAGCTATGTTAGCACTATCAAAGAGGCTAAAGCGTTAGGCTATTCTGTTCGATTAGTTTATTTCTGGTTGAACTCAGTCGATCTCGCTAAAGAAAGAGTTAAATTGAGAGTATTGGAGGGAGGACATAATATTCCTGAAAATGTAATTGAAAGAAGATATCAGCTCGGGCTGGAAAATTTATTTAGGCGATTTATACCAATCGTTGATTATTGGATGGTTTTTGATAATTCAATGAATCCATCAGCCTTAATTTCCGAAGGAGGCATTGAAGAAGAATCTAGAATATATAATGAACAAGTTTGGAAAAAATTAACCGACTTAGCATATGGACAAGACAAATAAAGATATACGTGATAAAATATTGTTGGGGGTTAATCTTGCAGTAAGTAGATTAATTGAACGTAAAATTCAATCAGATGGAGAACTTGTGTATTCTAAGGATGGAAAGATAATAAAAATAAGAGCTCGCGATTTAAGAAAATAAAATTTAAAGAGAATGGTCTAAAAAGACTTAAATAGACATTAATGAGATTTTTTATTGCAGTATTTATTTTGTCAATAACAAGTACCATTAGTGTGATAAAAGAATAATATGTTTTTCATTTTCGGTACTCGAACTGCTAGAATTAAAAAATATACAGACAATCAAAAACGTTGTGAAAACTGTAAAACATTTGGCTTTGAAGTTAAAATATATAAAGACTATTTTCATCTATTTTATATTCCGGTTTTTCCAGTAGGAAGTAAATCTGCTAAAGTAAATTGCAATAGTTGTGGACGATCAATACATACAGAAACAATTCAAAGGCATTATGAAAGTATAAATAGAACGCCATTCTATTTATATGCGTTTCCTGTTATTTTTTTAGTTTTATTACTGATTCTTGTTATTGGAAATATCAATAACCAAGAACAAAAGAAATATTTTGTTGATAATCCACAAGTTGGAGATGTTTACTTGATCAGAAAAGAAGAGAATAATGCACCAATTTATTATTTTCTTAAACTTGCTAGCATGAAAGAAGATACTATTATTGCCTATCACAACACTTTTATATATTATAATTTCACTACAAAGTTAGGTGACGAAGATTATTTTGTTAAAAATGACAAATTAATTTTTACAAAAAAAGAATTAAAACAAATGCTCAATAAAATGGAGATTAATTCTGTTGAACGGGATTATAATAATTCCAAAGGATTTGATCGAGTTAGATAATAACAATATTATAATAATTACTCTGCCTCAATTACCGTCTTGTAATCCTCTATAGCACTGTAAATACCATAAGCCGTTTGCAGTTTCCCCTTTTCTGAATTCAAGTATACTTCTTCTTCGGCATGGGTTAGGAAGCCCGTTTCAACCAATACTGCCGGCATAGTTGTTTTCCATAATACTAAAAATCCTGCCTGTTTTACACCTCTGCTATGACGTTCGTTATAGTTCTTGAATTCGTTTTCTATACTCTCCGCCAAAATCATGCTATTGGTTAAGTTGGCACTTTGGTATAAGGAAAACATAATATACGATTCCGGCTTGTTGGGATCAAAGCCATCGTAATTGGCACTCTGATTGGCTTCCATCAGAATAGATGAGTTCTCCCGTTGTGCTACCTGCATGTTCGATTCAGATTTATGCAAGCCCATGCAATAGGTTTCGGTACCGACAAACTGTTCCGGACCGGCGTTTACATGAATGGAGATAAATAAATCAGCATTGATTTTATTGGCGATGGAAGCACGATCATGCAATTCTATAAAACGATCGTCTTTGCGGGTGTAAATAACTTCCACATCAGGCATATTGGTCTGAATGAGTTGGCCCAATAACAAAGCAATCTGTAAGGTGATGTCTTTTTCGCGTGAGAATTTACCATTGCAGCCAGGGTCCTTACCACCATGGCCAGCATCAATAACGATTTTTTTCAGAGAGACTTTTTTAGCGTCTCTTATATCGAAGGAAAAGAAACAAAGAGAAATCAGTAAGAATGCACTGACAATTTTAACGTACATACTTATTTGTTAATAGCATCTTTCAGCGCGGTTTTATTAAATGTTTCACTGGTGAAATCGCCCATAATATGACCTTCATTCAATACCACTACTCTTGGCGGAGAAGGTGCTTTATCCAATAGACGGAAGAATTGTCCGGCGTCAATGAACTTATAGGGGAAAGAACATCCGGCAAACTTAAAGAATGCAGCTGCCTGTGATTCTTCACCCCAGAAGAGTATGTATACAGGCGGCAGTTTTGTTTCTTTGCTGAGTTCGCACAATTGCTTGGCCGTTGCCATGCAATGATCGCAATCGGAGTTAAACAGACATACAATACTTTTGCCAGCATCCACATAGGCAGTTACGCCATTGCTGTACGATGTATAAGAAGAAAAGACAGAACTGATACGTTGTAGTGTTGGCGTTTTCACTTCTTCTGTAACAGTTGTTTTAACTTCTGTACCTTTCTGGTCTGGTGTTTTGGCAGAGGTTTCTTTAGAGATTTTATCCGGTGTTTTGCCTGTGTTTTTAGTGTTGGACATAAGACTATCCTTTAAAGATGAGTCTTTTGTGTTTGCCGTATCTACCGGAATCGGAGCTGTAGGTGTAATCACAATATCGGTAATGTTTTCCTGGAACAGATCACAGCCACATACCGGTTTATAGAATAGAAACACTCCTGCAAAACAAGCAACGAGGATAGCTGCAGGATAACGGTGCAGACTATCTTTCTTTTTAGGGGTATTAAAATATAAAAATCCTAATATGATAAGGGTAATGGTATTTTTTATTAATGCCTGTAAAGGAGTCATTGGTATAACCTGGCCCATGCAACCGCAATTGCTGCTGTTACCTGTAGTATACATTTGGTAAGACAAGTGAACACAGAATACAACCAGCATTAGTATTGTTGCCGGCAGAATGAATTTTCGGAAATAATGATTCTGAAGAAAGGCAAAGCCTAAAAATAATTCTGCTCCGATAATGCCTCGCGCAAGAAGAGGAGCAAAGCACCAGTTGGTAATTCCCAGATCGACCAGTTGTTTTTCAAAAGATTCAACCGGTAATAATTTTGTAATAGCCGAAAAGACAAATAAAAATGCGACCAAAAAGCGCAGTGTCCAGATTAGAGGTTGATTGTGTTTCATAAATATTCTATCGGTAATAGATGTTGTTTATGTCTGAATGCCTAACAGGGAAAGTCGATTATATAGTTCCGCCAAGGCAATTATAGTTCTGAATCCCTTAAAGGTATTTAACAGTTTTCATGAATAAGCTGTCGATACCAATTGGTAACCTTTATACCTAATACGATAAAGACACCGAATATCGTATTTTTAAGCATAAAATCATACTCTGAGCTTTTGAGATCTGTCCGGAATCCTCTATAAGTTTCTTCTGAAGGTATAAAATGGGTTTAATTTATTGTTTTTGAAATATTTAGCGATCATTTACGTCATGCTTGTATAGATTCGTTGGATGAAACCCTATAAATGTAAATTGGTTTTCGATTTCTTTTATGGATTTTGTTTTTGAAAGTCTTAGCTTGGCTGAAGATTGAGAGAAGGAATGATTGTATTGAAGAATATACATAAGTCATACACCACAGGCAGCAATACCATGCATGTATTGAAAGGTATTGACTTAACGATCGGGGAAGGGGAGTTTGTATCCATTATGGGTTCCTCAGGTTCGGGGAAGTCTACTTTGCTGAATATACTGGGTATTCTGGATGATTACGACGAGGGCGAATACTGGCTCAACGGAACACTGATTAAAGACCTGACCGAGACAAAAGCGGCCTTTTACCGTAATAAGTTCCTGGGTTTTGTCTTTCAATCCTTCAATTTATTGTCCTTTAAAAATGCAGCTGAAAACGTTGCACTGCCTTTGTATTATCAGGGAGTTGGGCGTACGCAACGCAATAAAATTGCTCTCGATTATCTGGATAAAGTAGGCTTGAAAAATTGGGCCGAACACATGCCCAATCAATTATCGGGCGGACAAAAACAACGGGTTGCCATTGCACGGGCATTGGTCGCGAAGCCCAAGGTTATTCTGGCCGATGAACCGACGGGTGCACTGGACAGTCAGACTTCTTACGAAGTGATGCAATTACTGAAAGATATCAATGCGCTGGGAATAACTGTAATTATTGTCACACACGAACACGATATTGCAGCCATGACCGATAGAATTATTAAGTTGAAAGATGGATTGATAGAGAAGGAGGTTTTATCAAATTCCAAATAACAAAAAACAAATTCCAAACGGATGGAATATGTTCACGGAATTAAATGATGATGATGCCGCTTTGGTGGAGTTTGTAACGTTAGGTGCCGTGGTTCGGCCTTTTCGGCCAACCACCAAGGACTGGTCAAAAACTGAATGCTTGTCGGTGCCGCCCGGTTGATATTTGTTCATTATAAAATTATTCAGGCGGGCTAAAACACCGACCAAGGGCAAAGGTATCAAATTCCAAATAACAAAAAACAAATTCCAAATGGATGGAATCATCATAAACTATTGTTGAAGGGTTTGTTAGGAAGAATTCAAAATAAAAAAATAAATTTCAGGCTACTTGGACAAGCTTCTTTTATTAAGAATTGAAGACACATTCTTGAAACTTAAAAGTACAAGTTTGTTTTCACCGTTTGGAATTTGTTTTTTGTTATTTGGAATTTCCATAGTCTTCAACTTATCTTAAAACTTAAAACTTAGAACTTAAAACTTAAAACTTAAAACTTACAACTTTACACCTCCCCATGTTCGACCTAGACAAATGGCAGGAAATATTTAATACCATTAAGAAGCATCCGCTACGGACCTTGCTGACGGCCTTTGGTGTGTTCTGGGGGATCTTTATGCTGGTGCTGTTATTGGCTGCCGGTAAAGGATTAGAGAACGGCGTGAATCAGAACTTCAGTAACATCGCAAAAAATACCATGTGGATCTGGGGTGGTAAAACCACCATTCCCTATAAAGGAATGAAGCCTGGCCGAATCATTATTTTCACAAACGATGATTATGAATATCTCAAAAATGAAATGCCGGAATTGCTGTATGTGGCTCCGGGGGTAAGTCTAACAGGTGATTATACTATTAATTATAATAATGTGAGTGGCACCTTCCGTGTTACAGGAGATATGCCGGAAATCAATAAAGTACGGCCGATGGCATTTCCCGCCGGTAGGTTCATCAATACCTTTGATGTAAATGAAAAGCGCAAGGTTGCTGTGTTGGGAAGTCGTGTCTGTGAAGTATTATTTGGAAAAGAGGAAGCAGTAGGGAAGTACATTCAGATTAAGGGAGTCTATTTTGAAGTAGTGGGTCGCTTTGAAATTGAAAACATGGGCGGAAGTGGCAGAGATGATTCAGAGAAAATATTTGTACCGATTACAACACTGCAAAGTACCTTCAATTTGGAAGATAAGATCAATACTTTTGGCGTTACACCCAAAGAAGGTTATGATCCGCTGGAAATAGAAGCACAGGTAAAGCGGTATCTGGCTGCCAAACATCTGGTTTCACCCAAAGATAAAAATGCCATTGGTGGCTGGAACTCCGGTAAAGAAACAAAGAAAATCAGCGGCTTGTTTATAGGTATTAATATCTTTATCTGGGTAGTTGGTATCATGACCATCATTGCAGGAATTGTAGGCGTGAGTAATATTATGCTGATCATTGTAAAGGAACGTACCAAGGAGATCGGCGTGCGCAAAGCTTTAGGTGCAACGCCATGGTCCATCATCAGTCTGGTAATTCAGGAATCCATATTCATTACTTCAGTGGCTGGTTATGTTGGTTTATTGGCGGGTGTGTTGTTGGTTGAGTTTGCTAAAAGCATGATGAAAGGAGCCGATACAAAAAACTCCTATTTCTCCAATCCGGAAATTGATATAAAGGTGGCAATCATTGCAACCATTGTGCTTGTTGTATCCGGTGCACTTGCCGGTTTGATACCAGCTATTAAAGCAGCCAGAATAAATCCTATTGAAGCATTAAGAGCAGATTGATATGATTAAAAAGATACTTACGTATACATTAGTAGCAGGGATGATTGGTTTGTTCTTCTGGACATTCTGGTTCCTGTATCAGAACTCGCAGAAGAAACCGGTTGTGTTTACTACCGATACAGCCTTTCATACATCCATCATTCAGAAGACCGTATCAGCAGGAGAGATTACCCCACGCAAGGAGGTTGCGATTAAGTCGCAGGTGTCAGGTGTGGTAGATAAGCTCTTTGTAGAAGCCGGGGATTTTATTGAGAAAGGAGCCTTGATTGCCCGTATCCGCATCATTCCGAATATGGTGGAACTGAACAATGCCGAAAGCACCGTTCATAAGGCACAGATACAATTGAAACATGCAGAGACCGAATACAACCGGTTTAAAATGATGTTTGAAAAAGATCTGATTCCCGAAGTAGAATATAAAAACTACGAGCTTTCATACAACCAGGCCAAAGAAGCACTGGCTACTGCCAATAATAATTACGAATTGATTAAGGAAGGAGCCATCAAACAATCGGGTGATGCTTCTAATAACCTCGTACGGGCAACGGTTACCGGTATGCTGCTGGATGTACCGGTGAAAGAAGGCGCCTTTGTGATTGAAGGCAATACCTTTAACGAAGGAACAACCATTGCTTCCATTGCTGATATGAATGATATGATCTTCCTGGGTAAAGTGGACGAATCGGAAGTAGCCAAGATTTATCCGGGTATGAATATCGAGTTGCATATAGCAGCCATCAGCAATAGAACATTTCTCGCAAAGCTTGAATTCATTTCCCCGAAGGGAGTAGAAGAAGATGGTGCCATTAAGTTTGAAATCAAAGCCGCATTAAAACTGGATAAAAAAGACTTTATACGTTCCGGTTATAGTGCCAATGCGGATATTGTCTTGCAGCATGTGGATTCAGTTTTGGCCATCAAGGAATCATTGCTGCAATTTGGCAAAGACTCTGTGTATGTAGAAGTGGAAACCGCACCGCAGGAATTTAAAAAGCAATTGATTAAAACAGGCTTATCGGATGGAATCAATATTGAAGTCCTATCCGGTATTACAGAGAAGGATAAGATAAAAGTGGTGGTGCAGAAACCTCTGTAAGTTTTAAGTGGTAAGTTTTAGGTTTTAAGACTGAAGCAGTAGTAGGAAGCTAATGATGGTAATGAAAGTTTTAGTATTTAGTTTCTGTTTACTTCGTTCATTCATATCTTTAGCACAAATGTCACCGCTGTTGTGTCTTTTCCGACTAACAGCCCACTTTGTTAATACAAATTTAATGTCTCTAACGTTGGCCTCGGTTGTGCCTTTTCGGCCAACCGACAAGGGGAATTCCGAAGTATAAAAAACAAAATTCAAACGGAAGATAGTGGTGAGCTTAACGCTGAATGCATAATGCCTAAAGCTGAAGTTCCTCAGTTGCCTGCTGTACGCTTCTTTCATCCGTATCGTAAACACGAATGTTTGTAGAAGAAAAATTTAAGAAAACATCTAACACTCTTTTTTTACTTTTTTAGCACTTTTTATTTATGCGTTAATCAAAAATCAACGATTTTTTACAATTACAGCTTCATTCATTTGCGGAACTTTGATCTGTAATAATAACGAAAACGCTTATGAAAAGAAGAATCAACGTATTCATTATACCATTAGGTTTTTTCATGTCATTCAGGTAATCGCAAAACAACTAAAAATCAAAAGATCATGTTTACAGTAGAACAAATTAAAGCAGCGCATTCAAAAGTAAAATCAGGTGCAGATTTCCCTAATTATATAAAGGAAATAAAACAGTTAGGCGTTATGTATTATGATACCTATGTAGACGATGGTCATACAGACTATTATGGTGAGAATGGCTATAAAGCTTCCACTGCACCAAGATATGAAGAGCTAAGCCTTGCGGCTCACAGCAATACAGATCAATTCAAACGCGACCTTCTGGCACATCAGCAAGGTAAAACAGATTATTTCACTTTCTGTAAAGATTGTGCAAAATCCGGAGTAGAAAAATGGGCAGTTAATATGAATAAAATGACTTGTACCTACTACGATAAAGCAGGAAATGAATTATTGGTAGAAATTATTCCTCAGTAAGAATCCTACAACATATACTTCTATGAAAGTCAGCGAAACTATAACACAAGAATACAGAGATGAGACTTTAATTGTTTCACCAGATGCTGGTGAGAAATTTTCAAGCAGCGGAAGTACTATGACTATAAAAGTCCCAACGAATGCAACAAACAATCAGTTTGGTTTATATGATATTGTTATGGAACCAAGATCACAAGGACCAAAGCTGCATTATCACCGGCACATGGACGAAACATTTATTGTCAATGAAGGCGTGTTAACCGTATTAACCATACATGGAGAAGTGGAAGCAAAAGCAGGTTCTGTCATATACATACCTCGACTAACACCACATGGATATTGCAATAAATCAGAGCAGCCAATTAAAATGACGATGTTGTTTAATCCGGGACATAACAGGGAAGATTTTTTTAGAGAACTTTATAAAACATTGGGTGACAGACCAAATGATACCGAAAGCTTTATGAAACTATATGCTAAATATGACAGTATTCCCTTGAATCCTGAAGACATGATTCCATTGGTAAAATAGGTTAAGCGTAAGGCTAAATGTAAATGCTTAAAGCTGAATGCTAAATGCCTAACGCTTTCGCAAGGTAGAACCATCGCCCTTGTCGTGTGTTTTAGCCCGTCTGAACTATTTTATAATCAGCGTATATCAACCGGGCGGCACCGACAAGCAATAGAGGCTTAACGCAGAAGGCCTAATGCCGAAGGCTTTTGCAGAACACAACCTTGCCAACTGACCGATTGTTGGTTAATGATTGAAATTTTTTAACTCTAAATAAAAGAAAGAGATCCACTTAATTTCTGTGCCAGAATGATTGCCAGCTTTCAGCCTTCGGCCTTCGGCATTAAGCCTCAAGCTTTCTCCTTTTTCACTTGATCCCTATCCAATCTTATAGTAGCTTTGAACGATCAAAACAAGGCAACAAAAAAACAATATGCTCAAGAAACGTGATCCTCAAAGTAATATAGAATTTATCATACGCATAGGTCTGATTGTGACCGTGATATTTGCGTGTTTAACAGCCTATTTATTATTGTGGCTGAATCTGTATAGTCTTTATTTTAAAAGACCGGAAATGTCTTACCTGCCATTAAAAACCAGGAATCTATACATCTCTATTGCTTCTATTGGTAACTTTGTGATTATATTGGGATTATTGGGTATTTCAGTGTATAAATTCTGGAAATCGAAATCATTTTTCATCTGGACACCACTTGCCGTATTCAGTTCATTTATACTGCTTATGACTATGAGTCAATACTACCCTGATAATCAAAAACAATATCTTCAAGGCGAATATTTATATTGGGATCAGTCCTGGACAAGAGAGGGAAACGAAAGCTTCAAACGCTTCAGAAGTGAAAAACCTGTTAGCAACTATACCGATTTAAAGGACATTGTTTGGATATTGGATGGTGCAAGCCACAAATAGAAATTCCAAAATACAAATAACAAATTCCAAACGGAGCATATTATAAAGTAATATCACAGCCGTCAGGCCGCTTTTTCCGGAGGCTTGTTTGTTTATGACGCTCTCTTGCCCTTGTCGTGTGTTTTAGCCCGCGCCGCTAAACCGCCAAGGTTTTTAAAACCTTGGCGGTTTTTCTACGAAGAACCATTGTTGGCCTTGCTTGTGTCTTTTAGGTTAACCGATCACTTCCGATCTAAACCAGTTTACTTCCGAAGTAAACCAGATAACTTCCGAACTACTCTCGCGAACCTCTGAACTACTCTTTCGTAGTTCAGAACAACAGCATCGTAGTTCCGGACTACTCCGTTGAACCTCCGAACTATACTTTTGCAGTTCCGAACTACTCCGTCGAAGTTCAAAACAACAACTTTGTACTTCCGAACAACAAAATCGTAGTTCCGGACTACTCTCGCCCTTTTCGTGAATTTTAGCCCGCGCCATTAAACCTCCAAGGTTTTCAAAACCTTGGCGGTTTTTCTACGAGAAGAACTCCCCTCTGCGAAATCCTTAAATCTTCTTTAATCTGTGGTTCAGACAATATAAATTCCCTATCTTGTACTAGGGGAATTAACGCATACCATTTTGATTACCAGCTTAGATTATTTACCAGCACTAAAACAGGAAGAACTTACCGAGATTAGCGCTTTGATTGCGGAAGAGATGCAGCCCGCCATGATTATTTTGTTTGGCTCCTATGCACGCAATACTTGGGCAGAGGAAGTAACACAGGAAGACGGCATCAACGTACAGTTTAAAAGCGATTACGATATTTTAGTAGTAACGGCGCGCGACCTGAACCATACCGCGAATACCAAATGGCAGGGCACACAACAGAAGCTGAAGAGCCGGAAGTATAGTACGGCATTATCGCTGATACAGCATTCGGCGGGGTATATTAATAATGAACTGAAAGCAGGCGGGTATTTCTTTACCGATGTGGTGAAAGAAGGCAAGGTACTGTATGCCTCCGGCGAGAACATCTTAGGCAAACCCGGCAATGTTGACCCGGCAGAAGTAAGGAAGCGAGCCAAGGAAGAGTTTGAGCGGTGGATGGAAAATGGAAGTGGATTTTTAAAACATTTCAATTATGCTTTGAGAGATGGAGATCTGAAATTAGCAGCATTTAATCTTCATCAAACAACAGAATGTTTTTATACAGCAGTTCTTTTATTCTTCACTGGCTATAAAGGCAAAGTACACGATATAGAAGAATTAGGAACACAGATAACACGCATTCACCCGGAGTTTAAAACGGTTTTTCCGATGGACTCTAAGTTTCACATCGAAAGTTTTCATAAGCTGAAACGTGCCTACGTAGATGCCCGTTATAAAAAAGACTATACCATTACCAAAGAAGAGCTGGAGTATTTAAGCGAACGGGTAGGGGTATTGAAGGTAGTGGTGGAGAGGGTGTGTGATTTATCTTTTGAATAAATTTCTTGAAAAGTAAAGTTGTTTTATTGAAATAATTAAGATATTGTAAATGAAATAGATTTAAAAATATTTTATAATGGAAGAAAAAAATGAGAATATAATAATGCTTGAATCATTGAGAATTAAGTATCATGATTACGATTTGAAAATTAATGCACTAAATATTCTTGCAGTTATAAAAATTAAGGACTATTTGAAAATCGCTAATACAATTAAGAATAATAATGACTTACAACGAAAGAGGGTAGGCATTCCCTCAACTGTTTATGCATTATTAAAAGATGATCTGAAGGTAGGTTGTTTAATTCCAACAATTGTTTTAGCATTAGATTCAGAGGAAGACAAGAATGAAAATTTTACCAATATTAACTACGATATATTAACGAAATATATTCAACAAAATGCAGAGAAACTAAAAATATTGGACGGTTTACAAAGGACTAATATTTTAATAGATTTAGAAAATGAATTAAAGAACACAAATAACAAAAAATCAAATCAGATTATTGAAGATATTGGATTGCTTAATAATTTTAATGAAAGAGAAATTAAAGTTGAAATATATTTAAATGTTACCCGATTTGGTATTTTGTATCGAATGTTAACATTAAATACAGGTCAAAGCCCAATGTCATTGAGGCATCAAATAGAGATCTTATATTCTGATTATTTTATTACAGAAAGGGATGGTATTATTCTTTTGAGAGATGCATTTGATAATAAGAAAACTATAAAGTTTGGTCAATATAAATTTAGTGAAATAGTTGAAGGGGTTACTTCCTTTATAGATGGGTCAGAATTCACTCTTGATAGATATGATTTATTAGATTATGTTAAAAGTTTAAAAAAATTATCACTTGAAGATAAAAAAGTTGATATTTTTAATTCGTTTGTATCTACTTATCATCTTTTACTAAAAGTACTTATTGAAAAATCAAATTCATGGATATTTGATGTTACGAATCTCGGATCTGATAATTTGAATTATTTCCCAGTTCAAAGGGTAGATCAGGATACAAAAAAAGAAGTTCGTGTAGCTCCTTTTGGAAATTCAGCAGAAACCATTTTTTTAAAATCTCAAATCTATACCGGATTAGGATCAGCTTTAAGTTATTTAAAACAAAAGGGAGCAATTTCCGAAATAAATGATTTAAAGAAAATTATTCACAATATTAAATTTGAAAGTACACCTAAAGAAGCCTTTGATAATATGGTTGTAAGACTAGAACAAATAAGAAAAGAATCAAAAAAAATTGGTGAAAGTCAACGAACTTTTTTTAAATTTTTCTTTATTTCTCTTTTCAATAATCACGATATGGATTCTTATCTCATAATAGAAAAAGCAATTGATTCAGCTTTTCGTAAGACTATTTAATATAAATGGCACTCAAATTTATTGGCAGTAGAGATGAAATAAGTTCTCTGAATTTAACAGAGTGGAATGTAAAAGATAATCGTGCGAACGGTTCTCTTTATGATGAATTAGATGAAGTATTTTACAAACTAGATTATCCATTACCAATTAAAAAGGATAAAGAGGATTATGATTCTTGCAGAATTTATTTGTTCAAAAATAGATTCGGAGTAAAAGAAGATCATTGTTTCAAAATGGAAATTAATAATAAAAGAAGCGGTATTGTTTTCCCTCTTAAATTATTTTCTAATGCAGATATTTTAAGCAATATGGCAGAATCGAAGGATAAGAACTTTCTTTTGAGTTTTTTACATATTGGTTTTTATAATTTATTGCAAAACAATAAAATTTCATGTAATCCTATTCAAAAGAGTCTATTATTAGAAAAAGGCAGTGCAATAAAAATTGAAGATTTTTATGATAATGAGACTATTGTTTTACTTTATCACCCAACTAATACTGATAGTTTTGAAAATTTTGAAATAAGAAAATTTTATCCTTCATTATTAAAAAAAGGATTTGTGCCAATTTTGGCAGAAAAGGATTTTAATGATATTGAAAAAATTGAAATTGCTGTTGAAAAGCATCCATTTTATAATTTAAATTTTTATGATACAATTAATTTTGAAGAAGTAAGAAGTGAGTTAATTGATGAAAAGTATATTAATCAAATTTTTGGAACCATATTAAAATCTTCATTAACACCTGTTTCTAGGTTTTTATTATTGTATCAAGTTATTGAATTTTTAATGGATAAAATAGCTTTAGAACATTATCAGAAAAAATTCCCGTTTGATATTGACTTTTATTATTTAATGTGGGCTACAAGAGATGCAAAATCATATAGAGATGTTTACGATAATCTTAAACAAATTCAAAATGCGATTAATAAATCCATTGATCCAATAAAAGAAGAAACAAAAAGAATTTCTAAATTATTTACAGAAAATAGCAAACTTAAAATTGATAATTATTCAAGTTTCATTGAGGCATCAAAGAAAATTATTGGTGAAAAAAAGTGTTTGACTCTAGAAGATTACGTTTATCAGTTAAGAAATAAAATAGTGCACGATTATCATAATTTAAGTGCTAGTTATGATAATTTAGATCATTTATTAATAAACTTGAATATTGAATTTGAAATAATTATATCTGATTTGGTAATTAATTACGAACAATATCAATAGATTTAAGAACGGAACATATACTGATTTGCAAAAAAATAAGAACTAATAGAATTGGTGCCTGTTTTCTACTTTAATGTAAAGCTCTGAAAAATGTTTAACATTCCTTGCTGGTTGGCCGAAAAGGCACAACTAGGGCGAGATGAGTAGCAGAGGAATGCAAGGAAGTATGTTCTGTGACGTCCATCTCTGTTTTCAGACGGTATTTTTCGTTATTAATAATTCAGTGTCGAAGAGCATGTGACACAACCCAACATTAAAAAAACTTTAACTGGTTCTCTTTATTTTTTCCCTTTATTTTAGCTCTGCGAACATTCATTTAAACACATTATCTTTTAACCAGAAAAGCAACAGTATATAAACCATTTGTCCGGCTGAGAGCAGGTGTAAGTCCTGTACTTCTTTGTTTAAAGGATGTTCGCAGCACAGTCGGGCTAATAATTTCTTAATCACTATGCGAACATCCGATCAGCTACCACACAACACATCTCAACCGGAAGGTAATCTTAACAAGCGTAAGAAAATAAAACTCCCTCCCGATACCAGACTCAACAAACGCATCATTGAAGAACTGGATAACCTCCTTGATTTTGTTCCCCCCGAACAACTCAGCAAAAGTATACGTGATATATTTCTGTGTTATCTATATCATGAAAAAGATTCCCTTCCACCGGATTTTAAAGATACCGTTACCAATCTTCAGTTCCTGTTCGGCTTTCTGGATGAAGCAGGGAGGAGGGAAGTACGGAGTACAGAGTACTAAGTACGGAGTACCGTCGCTCGGTTTGCCGTGGTTCGGCACGTTTACGCATCTGCAATATAAATCATGTAAACGAATGTGCATTGCGTAAACTGCCAACCACCTGATAGCTTTAAGCCTTAAGCATTCTGCATTTAGCTTTTTCACTGGCGCCAGAAAGCACCTTCGGTGCTGTGCGTGTGAATTTGTCTGTCGTCTTATTTCTATAGATATACCGCCCCTAACGGGGCTTGTCTCCAATCATTAAAATAGCATTCGTGTCAATAGCGAACGTTATAAGAATCTGCTTAGATGAGATTGATTAACTAGTGTACTTTTATTGAAAATTATAACTAATGAGAGCCCCTAAACGGGCTAGCCTCAGAACATCAAAATAACATTCGTGCCGGAAATGAACTTTATAAAAATCGCTATGATGAGATTTAGAATGGTTAACTAGTGTAGTTTTCTATTAAACATTTAACAAATGGGAGCCCCGTTAGGGGCGACATATCTATAGAAAAACAAAATAGTAGTATAACCCACGCACAGCACCGAAGGTGCGTGTGCTTAAATATGCTTTACCAGAAAAAGAATTTGAATTATAGGCAACGGCAACTAACTGGAAAATCCGGATAGTTCAAATAGAAGAAACCCGTGAGGTGGATTTTATAACCTCGATGCCATTATTGTGGTGCGGTATTAGATAGATAATTTTAGAGGAAACATTATGGTATCAGTTATTCGAATTTTTCGAGTAAGTGTTATTTTGTCTACTTACATAAATGAAATGTTGCTTGACATCCGGTACGTTTGTGTCATATTTCATTATATTAATAATAACATACTATTATTCCTACTTTGTCAAGTTGGTAATTTTATATAATTCTTCATAATTTCTTCCTGGTATCGGGGAATTTCTTTAGCGAGCCTACTAATAACATCGTCTACAGAGCTTATAGCAAGAATGGTTGCATTTAT
>Ga0302194_10000095_pt1 | contig 62676 bp, 89 predicted proteins | sample II_Bog_N1_1_FD_200227 | JGI IMG/M metagenome (GOLD analysis project Ga0302194, IMG submission 200227) | Peat permafrost microbial communities from Stordalen Mire near Abisko, Sweden - II_Bog_N1_1 | ecosystem: Environmental > Terrestrial > Soil > Wetlands > Peat | place: Sweden: Abisko...
TATTTGTAATAGAAGGTGTAGCAGGTTTCAAGATTTCCCTTGTCGCCTACATATTCAGACGGTTTATCCATCCCACCGCCCAAGGAAAGTTGATCCAGCCCTCAACTTCTAAAAGAAATAATAGCCACCAACCGTCACTATTATTAGTCACAGCCCAACCTTTGTAGCTTTGTACTTTAGCTATCTGCCATGTCCTGCTTATTTTACGTGACTTGATGTCCACTCACGGGTTTTAATGTCTTTTCCTTGACATAATGTCTATAAACTAATCAACGGTGTAATCATTCCGTTTTTTATTTTTTCTTGTGATTAGCATATATCCATTGTAAAAAGAGCGAGTTAGCCGTTTTTATTCTGCCACTCTTCGGGATTCGTTTTTTGCTTTTACGCAACGCAGTTTCGACTATAGTTTTTCATTACCCGTCGCTCTTTACAATAGATATATATAAACTGGCTGTTAGTTGCTTACAATCATTTAACTCATATGGACTTACAATCATATATAAATGTATGCCAGATCCACTCTCCATGGAGCACCAGTTATTTTATAGGAGGACAGGAAATACAGTAACCCATCCTCACCATTATTTAAGCGTCTTCGCTCGTGCAGTTTATCCTATACCCCTGCAAGGTTTTAGCAATGCCCCAACCATCGCATCACCAAGTAACGACCAGTAAATTTGTTTCCAATTCTTCGTAATTTGTCGCTTCCTTACTTTTCTTCACCGATATACGCCATATACTGGCTGTGCGTGTAAAACCTCCGATTTGTTGGCGTTCGGTGTGCTACTAAAATTCCTTTATTGTCCCACCGTTGCAGGGTTAAGATCGAAACGTTTATCATTTTTGCGAATTCATTAATTTTATATTGCTTGTCCATGTATCTAATATATCACAATTGATAGCACTTGTCTATAATTTTATTAAATTATTTTAACGGAAATTGGCTAACAATAATTCGCTGTTCCACATAAACTGGCTTAACTTCTTTTGAATTAGCAGGGTTAACAAGTAATACCCATGTTCCTTCTGCTGAAGCCGGGCTGTATAATCCATTTGGATCGGCTTGCGGTAATGTTACTGTATTATTATGACCAGTTGCAATTTGTTCGGGGTTATTAAATTGTGTTGAAGCCGGTATGCCATAACCAATGCTTTTGCCAAGAAGAACTACTTGCCCTGTTTGCTGTGCCACAATGTAAGTATAAGTTGACAAGTTCGCTTGATCTCGTAGCTCATAAATTTCTTTCAGTATGCGTTTTTCTTGAAAATTGGTTATTGCCGGAACGCCAACCTGAGAAATTGATTCGTTTTGCATTTGCTCTTGTTGGTGCTGTTCTTTATCAATAGAATCCTGTGTGCAGCCTGCCATTATAACCGCCATAATGCCAATAACAAGTAAACATATTATTTTTTTCATTTTATCTTTCTCCTCTGCGCAATTTTTCTATGAAGGTACGCTGATATGGCTGAAATTCTGTTAAATCATAATCAGCGTATTCATGAACAATAATAGTTGCCAACGAATCTTTGCTTTCCTGTGTAGCCTGTTCATATTCTTGCATTTGGTTGGACAGCTGTTGCGCCATCCCTTGATTGTACGCCTTGGACTGCTCAAACGTCGTCCTGCGTACATTTTCGTATTTAGGTGCAAAGTATTGATAAATGAAAAAACTATTGCCCTGCACGATCCACACAATTCCTAAACCAGCCATAATAAAAAATATCCACGCCATAGCATTAATTAAAAAGTTCTTCATAATTCAGCTCCTAAAATTTATTTTATAACATATTTGGCAACAACCTGCGATCCTTATTTCTTTGAGGTGCTTGAGATTCATCCGCACTAAAAAACTTATCACAATGCAAACTTTCAAGATGTCCATACGCTCGGCAAATTTCCGGTCTAACTTCATGGATTGCACAACGTTTTCTTGTATCATCACGGTAACAGCACGACAGCATGCCTTTCTTTTGCCGCTTTAATATTTGCCGGTACTTATTTGGCATCTTGCTAATATAATGCTTAATGGTTACTATTTCTGCGTTTGTGGCAAGAATTACGCCGCAACATTCACCGCAATTTTGGCATTCATTATTCATTAATCAACCTTTCCCAAGTTTATTTCGCCAAACACTTCATCTACCGCTTCCATAACGATGTCATACGCTATTGATACGTCTTTTGCACAGACGTCACCGCTTGCCACTTCATCACCATTAGCATCAACCAGCGAATAGTGGTAGCCGTTGTGTGATTGCGTAAAGTTTAATGTGTGACTCATATCTCGTCAACCGCCTTTTCCCAACAAGCAGCTCTTAACCTAGGATCACAATTATAACGAGGCGGCAACAAACATGCATCAATATTATTTAAGCCATATTCAGACGAGCAATCAAAACGAACAGCATTAAAAACTTCATCAGAAATAGTTCCAATCTTGATAACTTCTTCTTTTATATTATCCGGTAATGGTTTATATGATCCCATCAGATTCACTCTTTTCATAAAGTGACTGTTTAAATTCTTTTTTTGCCATTCGGGTATTTGCTGATCTAAATAAAAGCAATTTCCTAGTTTTCTATTTTGCAAATCAAATAATGTTCCAGTAAATAATGTATCCGATATTTTGCAATTGTCTGTATTTATATATTTGTACTTCATCCCATAGCCTGGCTTAAATGGTTTAACTGCCGGTAATCGCGGCATTAAATTTTCAGTAACAAGTCCCCACCATCCAATATTTGATTCTGCCCAAACGCCCGAAGCTCCTTTTGACCAAAACCTTCCATCGCTTGTTATTTTGAAAAATAATATATTGTTTTCACACTGAAACGGTGTATTAACTTTAACTTTTAGCACTTTCAAAATTTCGTTTAATTTGTCCATTAGTATCCTCTCCTAATCCATTTTATCAAAATGCAATACATCGTATCCTTTCGATTCTAAATAACTAGCAAAAGCGTTTCTCGCCCTTACTCTGTCGTCGCCTTGACCACCACCAACGCCAATTAAATAGCCGTTGCCGATCCAATGTACTTTACTACCGCAATGTAGCCCTGCGTCGCTCACAGCTTTAATTACTTTCTTTTCATTCCATCGCGGCAATGTTAAAAATGTACTATCAAGATTGGCTGAACCACCATCGTCACCAGTTACAGCTTTTTTAGAAAACTGATACGCTTCTTTCAAATCTTCGGTTAATTTTTCGTATTTGTCCATCAATACTCCTCCTTAAAAATAATATCTGGATATTTATACAGCAACATTTTCTTTTTCAGTTTGTAAACATCAGTCTTAAATTTATCCGACGACTTAACGTCAATAATAACCACCCTGCCGTCTGCATACGTTACCCTAAAATCAGCCCTGTATTTAATAGACTGAACGTTTTTACCATCCCTAACATATCCGTCTTGTAAAATAAATTCTGGCTGCAGCTCAAAGTTTGTAATGATGTGAGCCTTTTTCATTAGCTTTAATTCAGCGTATCGGTTTGCTTCTTTCTTTGAGTCAAATGTGATGCCATCAATTTCTATTTTTTGGTTGTGGTATTTGGATTGTTTCGGGGCTTTAATGCCAAATCGTTTAAGATCAGCTTTTGTTAATTCAATCGCCATTGTTAGCAACTTCCTGTTTCATTTCGGCAACAATTTGATCTATTTGCGCTTGTGGTAACTTTTCGTCATCAGTACATTTAAACATGTTGCCGTGAGCACGGCGATAATAAGCATAATCAGAATTAATAAACATTGCAGAATGAACGCTGCCATTTGCGTCTACAAATTTATAAACATCACCGTTATTTTTACACCATATCGGCTTTGCAAATTCAACAATGGGTTTAATCGTAAGAGCACCAGTTAAAATTTGTGGTAGTAATGTTTTGCTCCAAATATTACTACCATCGCAAGTATTCATTTTCTTAGGGTATGCTGTACCTTTCATAAATTGCCATTTCCCCTCAACCCCAACATCAAATCCTTGGCTTAATCCTTTTTCATTATCCCATTTCAGCCCAAACATTTTGCATAGTTCCGGCATGTAATTTTTGTTTTCCACTTTTGATTCAGCTCCTTTATACTCCCATCTATCATAAGCTTTAGTGCATTTAACATTTTTGCTGCAACCATTTCCATTCCATTTGCATGTTGCACACATTACATCAATAAACAATTCAACCGCTTTTGGTTCCATGAATCTAACACCATTTATAGTGTATATCGTATCAGCACCATTAGTAACTGTATATTCCCAATCATATTGCTCGCCTTTTTTAAATTCAGCTACATCAAATTTAAAGGTGTTTGTGGCTATTGTAACTTTAAAACTGCTCAATGCCATAACTTTGTTTTTCATTTCAAACCTCCTATAATCGTTTTTCTAATTCGGTTACCATGTTAGCTATTTTCCTAGCAACCGGCTCAAAAACTTCTTTTACAATTTCTTGCACATTAACCATGATCTGGCAGTTTCGGCAAATCATTATGTTTAAATCAGCTTTTCTGTCTGGCTTTAGTCTGCAAGTTTTGCACTTTTCAATATAGTCTATATCTGAATTAAACATGTAACCCCCTACAATCGTTTCTAATTAATTTATTTTATCCATGCTTATACTTTTACGTTTAACGATATTAAATATCCACCAACAAAGCGTGGTGAAGTTTGGCGGCTATTGTGGTGAGTAAATTCATGTGTATTAATTATATCAATTGGTCAAAATGGGATTGTTTCAGAATCATCAAGTTGCGATCCAAACGAATCGGCACCAGTTTTTGTGGCTGCAATTGGCGGTTCTTGTGCGAATCTGCTAATCTCAGTACCAATCGAATCAGCAATCAATACCAACCTGCGAACCGTCTGACCATCCTTTTCCCATTTTTCCTCTGTTAATCTGCCACTAACAACAACATTATCACCTTTACGAATAATATTACCAGCGTTTTCAGCTAGCTCTTTAAACATCTTAACTTTTACACTGAAATACTTTGCTTTCCCCTCTTTATCTTTTCCGTCATATACTGAAACGCTAATTTCCGTAATGCACATGCCACTATCCAAATATTTACACGCCGGCTCCCACGCCTTGCCTGAAATTGTCGTGCTGTTCATATATTGTCCTCCAATTTATCGATTAATTTCCCTGCGCACACGTTGCACAGATTTACTTCCACCAGCCCTAATGTGCAGATCACGGCTGCATGACGCTTTTCACGACAGGTGTCGCAATGCTCGTTATTTTCTGCCGGTCTAACTTTGATGTCTTCCATTTATTTGCCGCCCTCTTCATATTCTCTTTTCAGTTTAAAAGCACTCTGAAAATCATCATTTGCAAAGCACGCTTGATATTCTCCAATGTCTTCTTCCCCGTCATCATCAAATATTAAATCAAGCATAACACATGCGCTAAATTCTTGTAATTCAGCCATTGGGTAATGTTCATATTGTGGCTGGATAATTTTCAAAAAATCCTCAAGATCAGAATACGGCACATGCACCCATGATTTTATTTCATGTTTTACGGGATGAAAATTTATGCCTGTTTCATGTGTCATTAAGAAATGATATAACGCTTTATCGTTCATTTTTCTTTGTCCTCCTCGTAATAGTGCCGTGCTGCATTTTTAGCAATAACCCTCTTGCGAATTTCCCTGCGTTGCTGTTTATCAAACTCTAGGATGGCAAGCATGGTCTCGCAAGTGGACTGGAGGTCGACTATCTCCTCGGCGGCGTGGCTTAATTTGTCAGCATAGTCGGGTTTATTATCCAACACCATGGTTTCCATTAAATCAGTAACCGCCTCACGGGTTTCATCAAATTCGCTTTCAATATGTTCAATTTGTCTGTAATAGCTATTTGTCAAAAACTTCGTCGCAACCCGTAAATCTGATTGGCGGCGGTCTTGCAATTCTTTAAAAGCATCAAGTATATTTTTCGATCCATCGGTACCATACGAAACTTTATAATTTCCGTTTTTGCCGCTAAAAGCATTGTCCATCATTTCGGTGTATTCGTTTAAAACTTCATCGGTTATCATCTTTCTTATCCCCTTTCGCCGCTACACATAATGCGGTCGCTGTTAATCCAATAAAGCCGCCAGCCAATAAACTAGCCACAATCGCCACTATGAGTTGTGTTAAGCTATACATTTGTGCCACCATCCAATCCAACTTTATTTTTGTAATAAACTATAGCCGCACGTCCGCACTCGTTTGTGTATATTACGCCTTTTCTACCTTCATGCCGCTGGCACACGCGTCCTTCGTATGGACTTCTAGTCGGATCTTCGTTGATGCATGCAAAGCAAAACTGGTAAGAATTATCCGGTATATTTTCAGCTGCCATTAGTTTTAAAGCCGCCTCATATTTTGGCTGGTCTTCTAGTGCCTTTATCGCTTCGCCAAGTGCATTTATTTCATCAATTTCTATTGATTTTATTTTCCCATCAGCTATTTTTCTATGCCAATCGTTCAGTCTTTCGACAGTTGTCATTCTATGCATTCAAATCAACCTTCATCGTGCCATAAAGCACATTTTTAAACGCAACACCAGCTTGTTTACGCTGCTTCTTTTCGCGGTGTTCGCGTTTGTGGCGATCAAATCTAAGATAGCTTTTTCCTGTGTTTGTGATAGGTGATACGTTTCCCATATCAGTTCGCCCCTTTTCGTTAAATAATTTGCTTCTTATCGAAAAATTTTAAATTGTCATCCCATCCGATAATTTTGTTATTTTCTATATAAACAAATTCAGCTATTTGACCATCCATTTCAATTAACGGTACGGCTTCGGCTTCTCCGGTTTCTTCGTTGTATTTCTTAAACCAAAATTCAACGTTATCATCAACGCTTGTATTTTTGAAAATAAAATATGGATGTTTTTCTTCATCAAGGCTTAATATGTCATCTGCTATTTTGTTAAATCTATTAATAACCGGCTGTGATCCCATATTATCCAAGTAATTAACATTTAGCTTAAGAAACTTCTTAACGCAACCAGCGACAAAATCTTTATCTTTTGTAAAAAATATTTGCTGCATTGACATTTCCCATGCGATACGGTCGACTTGTTCAGTGCAATTGTTTATTTTATTATTAATTTTGCTTGAAAACGATTTATCAAACATATCTCTTGTTAAAAAATTATTAGGTTCTCCATCTGGCATTGGCATATACTTTTTGCATAATACATCACATATGACTATTGTAAATAACCATGAGTTTCTGTATTCCTTTAATTCTTCACCATTAAAATTCTTATCCATTACCCATAAACTGCTATAACTCATATCAGTTCGCCCCCATATCGTAAGTTTTCTGCACATATTCCTGCAAGGTCACCACTGGTACTTCAATCTTTTCAACTGCCACCGGATAAATTATCATGTCAGCGTATTTCTTCTCAGCCATTTCGCGCGGCATTGTTTGGTATCCTCCATTCGGAACAGCCAGTACGACGGTTGGGTGTCCTAGTTCGGTGCGGTCTCTAGCCGACTTAATCCAGTTGTTACGGATTTCTAAATCAGTCACGGCTCACAACTCCTTTTATCGGATCACACCATTGCAGCATATCCTCACAAATTTCGATTGGTTCCGTTTCATGGCGCACCATTCGCGTAAACAGCTGAAATTCATCACAGCCGCTGGTCTTAATACTGGTAACTCCTTTTAATTTGCAGCGTGTCGATAAGCATGTTTTTCCGCCACGTGTGAAGTAACCTATTTCCTTAAGGTAGTAGCAGGACGTGCATTGGTTATTCTGTCTGCGCCACTCGTCGTTATTCTGATCCATCTATGATAGCCTTCTTTCTCATTCTCCAATTATATAAAATTTTAATTTGACAATTAGCTAACGCCACGGACCTTTGAGCCATCGGCTTACTAATTTTGTCGTTTAAAAACATCGTTAAAGCTTTTTCTCTAATCTCTTGCCAACGCAAAACCCATGAATAATATTCAAGATTCGTCAATTAGTCCACCTACTTTCTTTTATACGTACTTTTCTTCTTCGGTTCGGGCTGCCCTGGCTGTGATACGATAGCACCAAATTGTGCTGCAGGTTCGCCCTGCTCGTCAGAATACCAATCCAAAGCAATCGTCTTATCATCCGTAAACGTCAATATGTCACCGTTAAACCGCATTGAAATAGCATGTGACTTGTCCGCATTACGAGCCTTTCTAATCTCAGCTAAAATATTCCACGGTGCAAAAGCGGGCTGGTCGTCCTTCTCAATCTCTTTAAGATTTAGCCACAAGTCAGCTTCCTGTTTCATTTGAGATGACTGCGCCAGCGTTTCACCATCAGTAAGCTGTGCTAACATAATTACCACCATGTTAAGCGACTGAGCCATTGTCTTTAGCCTCATGGCTGCCGATTTAAGAATCTTCCAATCGTCTTTTTTAGCAACATTCGAACAATCCATACGCCCGATATAATCTACGATACAAACCTCTATTCCATATTGCGACTTAGCCCGCCTTACCTCGGCTGTAACATTTGAAATTTGTAAATCTGGAATTGTAAGAGTGTGCACTTGACCGGATGATATTTGGCTAAGAATGTCATTTATTTGTTGCATTTCTTCATCCGTTGCGGTTCCGTTTCTTAACTTCTTATGAGACACTTTCGCCATGTACGAATCCCAGCGTAAAGCCATCTGAGAAGCACCCATTTCAGAATTAAGATAAAATATCGGTCTTTTCTGAACTATGCCTATTTCTTTAGCTATGTTCATTGCAAACGCTGACTTACCAACGCCAGTTTGTGCCGACAATATGATTAGATCACCCTTACTAAATCCACCGCTTATTTCGTTAAGCTTCTTAAACGAGGTATAAAGCATCTGTTTGTTACGCTTTTCTTCATTCCGCATATCGGTTGCAACGTTTAAACAATTGTCTGCTAATTGAATTGGTGAGGTATAAACTCTTTCAATTCCAGTAGAATCCAGTTCAGATAATGAGGTTTCAGTGCTTTGCAATATCTGTTCACTTTTGGCGTCATCATTTGCCAACTCTCGAATGTCATCCGATATTCTGAGAAGCTTACGTATTTTTGTCGTTTCATGCAGCCGATCTATTCGCGATTTAATACCGCCTGAGATTAGCTGTGTCGTTAGCATAATGTAAGACATACCAAAGTCTATTTTTTTAACTTCTTCGCGGTTCTCGGTCAACACGGACTGCACAGTGACCTTTCTATTAGCGTTGTACATATCGGTTATGATTAAGAATAGCTGTCTCAGGCTATCCTGCGTAAAATCTTCTGGCGTTACCTCTGAAATTATCTCGAGTAGGTATTTTTCCTTTTGAAGCATGGCGGCTATTAACTCTCTTTCACAATCTATATCGAATCCTGCTGCCACTAGTATTCCCCCATTTTACATTTTGTCTAGTTTTAACAAATCAATTAAATTTTTACCAACTTTTTCTTCAAGCTGTTTTTGCATGTGTTCTTCTAGTTTGCTTCTAATTTCAGAAGCTGCCTTATCAATGCGGCGTTCCATTTCATGCGTTATATTTTTCTGAATAACATACTCAAGTCGAGGATATTTAGCATCATAGTTACCAGACCTTCCACTACTATCAACCTTTTCAGTCATAAACTTGTCTAGCTTTTCCTTAACAAGGTCAATAATTGGAATTCCTTCTTTTACAACTTCTCCCCACTTGTCGTAAGTATTTATCTTACGTTCGAGAAAGCCATCAAGAATACCAGCCATTTTTTCATCTATCTGGTTATTTATTTTTTCTGCCGTATCAGTGTCTATTTTTTTAATCTTAGCTTCGGCTTCAGCTATAATATTTTTATCAATGTTTTTCGTGTAATAAGAAACAACACCACTTATAATTTCACTTCTAAGAATCTCGTCAAAACTTTCAGAACCTTCTTCGTCTCCAAGACAATCAAGATCAACTGTAATATTTATTTTTGCCATTTTTCATACACTCTCCTTTTATTTTATACGGTTGGTAAATATTTTTTACGTATTGCTTCATTTGACTGAAAAGATGGGGTACTTTCTTGATACCTATTGTCGTAGTTACCCTCCAATATTTTAGGAAAGTTAGATGCTTTCATTATCCAGTCAAAGCTTGCAGTCCAGTCTTTTGCTCTACCAGATAAAAAGTCACTATCTTCTACTCTCTGAAAGAATTCTATAAAAGATTCTTTATTATCACCTAGTTCTTTCCATCTTGACTTTACTATACGTTTTCTTGAATCAGTTAATTTTAAAATTTGAGGAAGAGATGTGCATAATTCGTTAAATTTATCAACGATGAATTTATAAGGTACTTCTTTACTTAAATTAACCTTACCTAACTTACCTTGCGTCCCCGTTTGGTTGTCACTTGGTTGCGGTATGGTTGCCACTTGGTTGTCACTTGGTATACCAATAACATACTCATTCCCTTGATTTAACTGCAAAAATTTCTTCTCTTCTAAGCAGTTTGTTTCTTTGTATCGATCCGCTCTAATGTAATTGTGGATTTTCCAATGCTTTATAACAACTACACCAGATTCAAAAGGAATGATAAATTTCTTAGCAATCAAAAGCTTTAAATCATCATCATTACATCGAACATTCCGCATTATGCTCTTTGGATTATTTATAAACCCGTCATCATCGGCGCGCATTGAAAGATGAAAGTAAAGCAGTTGGCTTGATAGTGGCATATCTAAAAAAGTATCACTATCAATTATTGTCTTTGAAAACATCCTGCGTTCGCCCATTCTATTTGTCAGTCCTTCCTAGTAAATAATCCACGCTTACTCCTAAAACGTCAGCCAACTTTGAAATGCTCTTGACTGAAGGTTGTACTCTTCCTGCCTCGACTTCGCCAATCATGTTACCAGTTAACCCGACTTTTTCGCCTAATTCCTTTTGAGTAAGCTTGTTTCTCATTCGTTCGATCTTTAAATTAAACACGCTGTATCACTTCCTTTAAAACCATTATATATCCGCTATAACTAATTGTCAATGGTATATTTAGATATTTTTTATGGTGCAGATTTTACCCCGCACCACATTGTTACTATCAATCCGTGCCACTCTTTCTAAACGGCACCACGTTCGATCTGCCGCCCTTAATTTTAATCTCCACATCTTCGTCCACGTAATACCGATAAGTGGCAATGCACTCAAGTTTGCGACCACTTACCCATTGCATAGGTGTCATAATGTCAACGAATATCCGTTTTAGCTGCCCGTTAATTGCAAATAGATTTTTGGACCATTCGCCAACTGGTGGCAGCGGTTCGCCAACTTCGAATAAAAATGATGATGTTTTTAATTCAGTTTCGCCGTTCGGATCAAGCACGTATTTGCTGCACGCCGAATGCATGGCGGTTTTACATTTGCGGTCGTTGTAATTTTGACAAGTTAAGCAATTAATCATTCCGTCCACTCCTCTACTGGTATTCCTAGTTTCTTGGCAAACGCTATTTCGGTATCAACGCCATTGCTGTGACCGTAATAAATTAACTTGTCGCATTTCTCTAGCATGTCCAAACACATTTTCATAACCTGACCATAAGTAAAATCGCTATTGATGAATGTAAAATTATTAAGTGGCGAAAACACCGTGTATTGATATGAAAGTTGCAACGCGATAGTTGATGCATGTTCGATGTTTTTCACTTCATCGCCAGTGTACGGATGGCTTAAATAAACAATCATTTATATTCCTCCAGTACCTTTTCAATACTTTTGCAAAGATGCAACATTTCGCAATCATCACCAGTTGTGGGTGGATAGCAAATTGTGGAATGGCTTTGTCTATTTTTAAATGTTTTGCAAAAATCAATCATTGCAGTTTTTATTTTTAGAGAAATATCATTGCTGTCGTTTCTATTGTTCCATTTTTCAATATAAGAATTAAACTCAGCCGCATTATTAAAATAAAAAGGGAAATTTAAACCACAACTGCATATAATTTTAGCTAAATTCTTGTCAAAAAGCATGGCTACTCTTCCACCACAGATAGGACAATCTTTTAAAGATTTATTCATAAAGCCACCACCAATCTATAATTTAACGCTTGATATGCTTTTCTCATTTCAGATAAATTAATGTCAGAATAATCGGTTTTAGGTACACACGCCATCATAATAAATAATCGCATTAAGTCAAGACGCTCATCATGCGATACCTGTATATTTATACGTAATCTACTCATATTATACCTCCTGATTTTATGAGAGCCACACCCGAAGATGTAGCCCCATAGTTTTAAATTTTAAAATCTAAATAGTGAATCGGCGTGGTAATTTTTTTGATGCTTCGGCAGTAATCGCACTTGCCACAATGCTCCGGTTCAATTTCGCCATTTCGTACAGCCATGATATGTGGCAATTTGGCTTTGATTTCTTCCAACCGTTCATCAGCATAAGAATCAAGATCCATAAAGATAATATTATGGTCTGGGACTTCCTGCTTATCTACTGCCAAGATGTAACATTCCAAGAATGAATTTGATTCCATAATGTCGATAAACTTTTTAAGTTGTTTGCGCGTATAAGTTTTAAGAGCTTCTTCTAAAATCTTAGCGTAATTCTGCCGTAAGACCTCTCCATAAATGGTGAATTGCAACGGATAATCATACTTTTGAATAAAGCTTTCATATTCTCTGCTGTCCGGATTCCAATACTTTTCATACATAGATTTAGTGGTTTTAATATCGCAAAAACGGGCTTTCAAGATGTTGAGAATATCAACTTGAATCTTAAACCATACACCGCCTATTTGTCCTACAAAAATATTTTCCTTGAGACCTTCACGCATTTCAACCATTGCCGGATCATTTTTAAATATTTCTATCATGGTATCGCCAAGTGCATATTTTGCTAATAAAGTTCCATCTTTTTTAAATAATTCTGGCGTACTTGCGATAAATTCTTGAAGATCATTTGAAGACCAGCTGTGAATCATGCTACCCAGCAAAAAAGCAGGATTTGACTTTTCTATATATTCTCCAGAACGTTTTGCTATTTGTTTTGCTTCACATCCACCGTGCTCAGTATCCCACGCTTTAAAAGAAGACGATCCTAGGTATTTCGCTTCAGCTTCAGGGCTAAAATAATTTTTACGTGTTAATTCCATTTATTTTCTCCTTTTTCTCATCGGTTTTATTAAATCTGGTAACTTCCATTTTCTACTTAATCTGTGTGTTATTGATGAATATGTTAAATTATATTTTTCCGCTATTTGAATTGGGCTAAGATATATTCCTTTAATTAAAATTTTAACGCTTGATGATCTGTTTGCACATTGTTCCTTATTTGTAGACCATTTACAATTTTCTAAATAGTATCCTTTATCATTGTCAATTCTATCTATTTTTGTTTCTTTTTCTGAAAAATCGTTACTATGTTTTAAATAACTTTCATACATATCTTTTACAAAGTTTTCAAAGACAAGCCAATCCTTACATACTTTTATTCCTCTGCCGCCATACCTTTTATATGCATGATTTTTTAAGTTTGTTGTTCTTTCTAGCATATCTCTCCATGTTTGATAAAATCTTGTTTTGCTTAATCCGTGAGTAGTATTTGTTTCAATCGCTCTTTCTCTTGTAAAGCAACCACAGCTTTTCGTGTCTCCATTTAATAATTCATACTGGTATCCTACAGTTTCATTTCCGCAATCACACTTACATATATAACAATAACTTCGTTTTACGTGTTTGCCAATCAGCCGGTAGGTAACAATTAACCTACCGAACCTTTCTCCTGTTAAATCTCTTGCCAACATTTATTTTTCTTCCTTTGCATCAAAAGGTGATTCTTCTTCTTTTGGTACCTCCTTAAATTCAGCTTCAATCGGTTCTTCCTGCTTGTAAAGAATGTTTGGAACTTCATGTTTTTCAGCTTTCTGTTTATCTTTGAATTCCATATCGGAACTTTCTTCATATGTTTTTGCCTGTTCGATACTAGCAAAATCTTTTTCGATCTTTTTGGTTAAGCGACGCAGCACGGTTTTTTTGTACATTTCGCCAGTTGAAACAACCCACGCTTTTGAAAACTCGCCTGTTTTATGACTTTTTTTGCTGTAGTTTTCTTTTACTTTTTCTATTTCATCGGTAGACATTGTTTCATATTCCATGCCGCCATCTTGGTATAAAACTATTGCAAATGCGCCAATTATTTTACCATCATTAAATGATAATGGTTTAAAGTTTACTACCTGCTGACCATCTTTTATTTCTTCTTCAAAGAAGTCGCCCTCCCGAACAACTTTTGCGTAAATATCTTTTATTGGTCGAATGCTGTACTTTTTAGCCATTTTTGTTTCGCCTTTGTAATCTGTTTGGAATTGCAAACCATCCCCATAAGGGATGGCATAGCATTCTTTTTGGAAAAAGTCTAATCCAAGAAAAGCACCTTTTAAAAGCGTTCTGGCTATAGAAATAGGCTGGCATTTTTCAATATTGTAAGTATCTTGCAAGACAGTCATACAATTTTGAAGGAACCTTGTCTGGTTAAAATCTTTTGGCATTGCTTCTTGCTTGCTTGTTAAAAGTGCCATTAAGCTTTTGTGTGTTTCAGTTAATACTAATTCTTTTGTAGCCATTATTATAACGCCCCTTTAATTTCAAATTCACCGTTTTTAGTATCCTTGGTGATGGTAACAAATGCCTGAATGTCGTTATTTTCGCAAAGCTTAACAATCTTCTTTTGTTCTGACTCATTGAGCTTTTCTAAACCATCGAGGCAGATCACCTTTAATTCCCCCATACGCTGCAGCGCAATTTTAAAAGCAGCTTCAAGTTTTTCACCATCGGATAGACCATCGAGCAAAACATCATTAATGCGGATCATTGAATTTTCGTCAACTGAAATACCATCAATTGGCAATTTATGCTGTTTAAGAAGTTCGGCAGGTTTGTTTCTGGCAGTTGTAATAACGCCTGTTAATTCGTCAGAGTATGCTTTTTTGATTGCCAACTTGCCATTACGAATATCAATCATACGGTCCCATTCGCGCAGATAGCTTTGCATGTCGGCTATTTTGTCGGCTTCGGTTTGGAGTGGTTCTGTTTCAATCTTTTCATGTTCTTTTAAATATTCGGTGGCTTTACCGGCACGAAGTTTTTCTTTTTCAATGGAAGCTTTGAGAGCAGCATCTTCGCTTTTAATTTCTTGCTTTTCAAGGTCAGTTAGCGATGCGGATTCTTGTTGCTTTACCGCAATCTTTTGTTTTTGTTGTGCAATTAATTCTTTTTGAGAATGGACTTCACTGTCAATATGAACTTTTGCGCCTATAGTTAAATTTTTATATTTTAACTTAATAGCATCAATTTCTTTACCCATTTTTTTTTCAAGATCAGCATATTCAAGATTTAATTTATCGTGTGCCGTATCAATAACATTTTGGGAGGTAACAATTCTACCGTTTGCTAGATCAATAATGTCTTTAATGTCCTGCCGTTGGCTAACAAACTTAGCTTTTATATGAGACTTAGCGCCGTCTGAAACCGCTGTAAGAGCGTCAATCTTTTCAGAAATTCCAGCTGTTAGCCGTTCAGCTTCATCAATATAGTTGTTTGCTTTTTGAGCATCGGAAACTTTATTGTAGAAGTCCTGTACTTTCTTAGTTTTCCATTCTTCGCCATCATAATTAGCCGGCAATTCAGATTCGATTCCTTTAACTTGACCTTTAAGGAGATTAATTTCGCGGTTTACTTCTTCACGCTGTTTAAAATTAGCTACTTCAATATCTTTTAGAACCTGCAACAAATGTTTATCCGTATTGATGCCACTGAGAATATCATCTCTGCCAAACCATGCGATAATTTCTTCATCTGAATACTGCATTTTAATCATTCCAAGAATGATTTCAGTTTGTTTTTTTGCATCAAGATTGATAAAGTCAAGCGGTCTGAAAATGTCACCGTTAATGAATTTTCTTAATTCAGCTTCGGTTGATTTAACGCCCTGACCTTGCTGCCGTAATTTTAAATAGTCGGCTTTACCTGTACGGATCTTACGATCAACTTCAAGCCCTGTATCGGTTTGGATGAAAAGTGTTGCTTCATCATTGCCATGCTTGATTACTTCTGTTCTGCGGCGAGTATTTGTAATGGCGGTTTCAATACCTTCTAAGATGCTTGATTTTCCGCTGCCTTTTTCACCTTCGATAACTGTAAGGTTGCCAGGATTATAATTTAATTCGTCAATTCCTAGGAAATTGGTAATTTTAATCGTTTTTATTTTCAATTTAATTTCTCCTTTTTAATTTTAATCTTGAATTTCTTTTTCCGGTATTACTTTTCTTTCAAAATATGAAAGGCTTGCCAGCCCGATTGCTTTCTTGCGATTCTTGAGTGGTTCGGTAATTGGCTGTAATCTTTCACCGAACGGCTTTAAAAACGCTTCTAATTGCTCGCTGGTTGCTTTGTACTCAACGCATTTGGTCGGCTTGACTTCGTGTATCAATTCCGACTTATCTACGTTTAAAACGATTGCTATGCGGTTTTGTAAATCTTCTTGTAGGTGTTTGAAGTATGCAAGCCCTGTTTCGAGGTTGTACCACGACGATCTGCTCATATGCAGATAACTGGATATTGAATTTATTGTCGGGAAACCTGCTTCAATTCTTAACTGCTTGAGAGTTTTCATCGCTACCAACTCCAAACCGTAAAGATTATGGCGAATGCTAAGGCGATGATAAGCAAAACGTTAATTCCGTGTGGCGTTAAATATTTCATGAAGTTACCCTCCCATTCCATTTTTCAACTAATCCGTAATATTCTTTTCCTCCCTGATCGTCTTTTGGGAATAAATTGCTTTCCATAAATACGCGGCAATGACATTCGTTTTTACCACGACCACCATGAACTCCATAATAATTAAAACCGTCTGTACTTATTTTAGCAATACTTACCGTTTTACCACAGAAAGGACAATTGCTTAACTTGGCTTTATTAATCATGAGCCGATCACCGCTAGAAAAACCAATACTGCTGCGATTATGCCACTTTCAATGTTTCCGTTGTGCTGTTGGTCGTACCGTTCGCGCAATGTCATTATAATTCGCTCCCATTTGTAAATTCAAATTCGTGTTCGATTATTGAAGTATGAATATCAGTAATTTCGGATGTTGGTTTGCAGTAGCTATTTAATGCAGCTTTAATTTCTTCTGATATTGTTTGAATCTGTAAAGGTGTGTGAACTAATTTAGTTGTAACTGTTTCAGATTTACCAGCTACTATTGTAATTTTTATTTTCCATATCTTAAATTTTTCCATAAGTTATTCACCCCTGTTGATAATTTTGTGGATAATTTATTTCTTTTCAATCCATGATCTGATATAATTAAGGCAGGAATTAAAATCTTTTTGCTTAACATCTGTATAAGACGAAACAGCAAACCTATCTTTGATTTCACGGTGAAGTGCTGAAAAATATTGACGCTTACGTTTTGAATAAACAATACCACGAATAAAATCGTCGTTTTTTTCATCATATGAATTTTCATCTAGTCGTGTGTACACTCGCACGGCTATTTCTTTTTGCAGTTTTCGTTGTGCCGCGTGATCGATTGTGAGTTGGTTGTCAAGCTTTTCACTGATTACTTTAATTTCCGTATCATGAGTATCGACGCGCTCAGTAATTTTGCTTTGAAGTCTAAGGGTTTCAATTAAAATTTCTTGCTGTGTCATTTTGGGAAGGTTGCTAGAAGCTTGCTCTTCTATTTCGTTAAATGCGTTAATATATTTTACTTTCCATTCTAGCGCATCTTTTCCAGTAAACCCCATTGCTAAAAGTGAAAATCCATCACGATTCATTAAATATATTTTTTGGTTTCTGCCGTACATATCAGGTGCATATGTTTCTGAAAACATCGGCTCAATATTGAGCACATCTTTTTTGATAGATTCTATATCTCTTAAAACGTTTTTATGTTCTTTGCCAAATTTAGCGGCTACGTTTCTACTTGACACTATAACTTTCCCATTTAATATTTCTACTAAGTTTCCCATAATCATTCTCCTTTTTTTAAATAATCGCACCATTGAATAAAACTATCCACAATTGGTTTTTGATTTGTGCTATCAGCCCATCCGCAAAACCCGATAAACCCTTCCGCGTTAAACGATATACATTCACGATTAGTAAAATAGCTACCATTTACACGTAAAAAGCATGTAATTAAATCACCATTTGTTTTGTATTTACTTTTTATTTTTTCCGACATTCGCAATGATATTTCTGTACTTTTGCGAAGCTTTTTTAATGTTTTGTTAAGCATCATAATCAATATGCAAATGTCACCACTATCTATATCGTCGTAAGATAACTTACAGTCTTTAAAATATTGTCTGGCTTTTTCGCTTGTCATGCTGTGCCTCCATTATTTTTATTAAATAAATTCTTTCATGACTGTTCCTTTTTTTAGCTGTTTGAGAAGCATAATTCGCAAAACCTGTACCATCGGGATACCTTCTCGTTTACATAACTCCTTAAACTGTTTTTTTTCTGCCGGTGCTGCGTAAAATGTTATTCTTTCTAATTCCATTTGTTTACACCCCCTTTCTATATTTATATACTATCACTATTGTTTTAAAATTGCAATACTTATTTTTACAAAATTAATTAAAAATATGCAAACAAAAAAAACCCCCGCCAATTAAGACGAGGGCTAGTAGTTTTACAGGTTTTATTATTTAATTTTAGCGATTAATTTTGAGATTGCGCTTGAGTCGCCAGCACTAGCTAAAACGACCAACGTTTTAAGAACAATAACTTCAAACGGGTCGCGAACATCTTTCACGTACCAACTTTTAGAATCTCCGTTTTCTTCAGCTGTCAATCTTGTAATTTCCGTATCAGCCCAAAGAATACCTTTTTGAAGTAATGCTGAATTTTCGGTAGTCAATGTAGTCGTAACTGCTGCCACTGCCGCCGTAGTGATTACGCTTTTTGCTGTTTCCACGGTATCTGCTGTCATAACAATATTCACCACTTCCGTTTGTGCGTCATTAGCCGTTACTGTAACCGCTGTGCCTGTGTATCCTGTAAGTGTTGGAGTGAATGTATAAGAATCTCCAGCCGTCAAGCCGCTAAGAGTAACGGTACCATCTGTGCCTGTTACTGCTGGTGTCGGTGTAACTGCACCAATTTGATAAGCTAACGAAACCCCTACTAATGGTTTTTCTGCTGAATCTTTTGCTATAATTTGAATTGTTGACATATAATTTTCCTTCTTTTCTGTTATTTTATTCATTAGGTATTCTAATAGGTTCGGCATGTATTTATCTGCCGCTTTCAGTACGTACGGTAATATCCATTTTAATATCGGCGTTAGGTATTGCACAACATTCCTCCTTACATACAAAATCCAAAAGTTTCCCTTTCTTTTATTTTTCTAGCAGCTATAGCATTTTTTAATATTTCTTATTCTGCCACATTTGCATTTACATTGCGCATAAGCTTTGTCAAAAGACATTACGGTCCAATAATTAAATTTATCACCAATATGCATATTATACCTCCGATAATTTACCAATCTTGTCTATGATACCAATTAAAATATTAGGTGTAATTGAGCTTGCCGGGACTGGTTCTCCGTCCGTGCTTGTATTGTTGATATTGAATCCATAATCTCGCAAAACGGTCGTATCATCACCAGAACAATCATTTTCAGCGTCCGGTCCTGGAATAATCATACTAAACACCGTAAATACTAAACCACATACAAGAGCCTTGACTGAGTATTTTTGTCCTAGTAACCTTGCAAATGTAGCATCGCCACGTTTAATATCATCTTCGTTGCTAATGTGAAGCGTATAAATACGCACATCTTTAGGATCATAGTGGTGTATACTATTGCCGATAAAGCCGTCTGATAAAGCTTCTTGAAACCTGTCATCAACAATTAATCCGCAGTGAGTCGGAACAAAGTCAACGCCATTATCACCGTTTATTTCTTCCCCTAATATTTCAACTGCTTCAATTGCCCCTGAAAATAAACCAGTTCCATGTGTAAACACTACTTTAATATCTTTACTCATTATATCACACCTTTACTTCTATACCAATTTGCTTTGCCACGAAGAACATCACCGCCCCGGCTGCCATCCGTAGCATATGGATTGTATTTTGGTGATTCATTGGTGCCAAGAAATTCTAAATCCCATCGTTCGACTGTTGATTTAGGACCGTACGGATCGTGAAGATTCGTAATTCCGTCTTCATTGTCAGCGGCTTCTCCGTGAGTCATTACGTAATCTTTGTCAATTGTCAAGTCTAGTGCATCGGCAACAACGGTAATTGCTTTTGACATTGATTCTATTTGCTGAACGGTTGGTGGTTCACTGCCTAAATTATCACTTGTAGCCCCCACACAGCACGCTAGAGATATACCAACTGCACCACTATTGCGATGATAAGTATGCGCTAAAACGTCGCTTAAATCATCAGTTGAAGCGTATAACGTGCCGTCTTTGTCAATGTTGATATGGTAATCATCGAAAAATTGACCATAATGTCCAGCGGACCAATGAAGATAAATTTTAGGGTCTCGTTCTAACGCCTGTGCTTTATTCCAAATATCATCGTGTGCAGACAATGCCAATTGTTTTAATTCGTCAAAGGATATCTGTTTCAAGATAAATCATTCCTTTCTTACTACGCTTTTATTTCTACAATAGTGTTTTCTTTGACATTAAACACGTCAACTTCATTATCACTGATAATTTTTACATTATCATCTGCCAAACTACCATCGACGTATAATCTAATGTTTGTTTTACCGAAAAATAAACCATCCGGCAATCTAAAAATTCCAGTTGTTCCGATTCTGATAAGTTGTACCACGATATCACCCCTTTATTTTTTATTAAATACTAATACTTAAAAACGAACATATAAAATGCGTAACTGCTGCAATTAATAATCCAACAATAATGTGCTTAATTCCTGACTTAATGGGAGTTTTTTTGCCGCCATCAGCCACACCTATGGTAAACATGGCGCAACCACATATTACTGTGACGTTTACAATCGCGTCCTCTGAGCCTAAAAATATAAATGGGATAATTGGTATAGACGCGCCTATTACAAACGCACAGAAAGAATATAGGGCGGCTTTAACTGCATCTATGCGTTTATCATTAACTGTACTAAGAGATAGCCACTCACCCATTGCCATAGAAAAAGCACCAGCTATAATTCCAACGACGCCAGTTATAACAATTGCGTGGCTAGAAATTCCAGTGCCAAGAACACCCATAACAAAGTTAAAATTTGAGCATAACCCATCATTGATTGCAAGGATTGATGCTCGTAAAACATTTTTATCGTTTGAAGATCGTGTTGTCATTTGGTCACTTCCTTTTCAATAATTATTTTAGTCAGATAAATTAATTGATCCATAATAACTTTTATTTCTTTTTCTGCTTTTTTATTGGTTTGGTAATCTAGCTCTGCGCTCAACCTATCTTTTTCGGCTTGACGGTTTTGGCTCATCATGATTATAGGTGTGCTGTAAGCCGCTTCAAGGCTCATAACTAAATTAAGCAGTATAAATGGGTATGGATCGAATTGTTCTTGCGTAGAGAGAAAATACAGGTTTGCCATAGCCCATATGAATATGACTATTGTTTGAATGATGATAAACTTCCAACAGCCATAACACCTACCAACTACATCAGCAAGCCGTTGCCCCATTGAAAGTTGTTCTATAAATTCTTCATTTAAGTTGATTGGTTCATCACCAGCATGACTATATCGTGTCGCTGGTCCTTCGTATTTAATCAAATGTTATACCTCCTACCTAGTACTGCCGTCAATTCTTGAAACAGTTGTAACAACTCCGTCTATGCGGCTAGTTACTTCTTGAAATTCCTGTTTAGTTACCATGTTTCGCTGAATGTCTACTACATCGGTACGAAGCTCCCCCATGTTGTGGCTGACTGCCTGTACTTGATCTTTAATTTCGACAATCTTTTCACTTTGAGCGGAAATCTCTTTGCGCTGTTCCACTATTGAATGACCAGTTGTTACCATTGAATCTTTTGTAGATTCCGTGTTGTCAGCGATTCTAACGATTGCTTTTGTGATTACCCATGCCAAATAGCTAACCGCCCCAATTGCTGCAATAGCAAACAAGAGGATAATTACCAGGCAAATTTTTAGTTCTGGTGTATCGCTTAGAATTTGTAATAATTGTAATGCTGTTGATGTCGTCATATCATCGCTCCTTGCTAAATCCCATTATTTTATGGTTCTCCTTTTCGATTTTAGATGATGTTTCTTTTGATATTAAATCGGTCGGTATTTCTTTCACAATTACGGATATTTTTTTCCTGCGCATAAATAAAAGGGCTACATTTAATAGCCCTGATATTGCGAGTAAAATCCAATACAAATATAATAAATTTTTAGTTACATACATAATTAAATCACCTATTATTTTAATACTACTTGAATTATATTTGTACTAACGCGTTTAATTACGCGATACCCAGTTGTTGAGATTGTCGCAATACCACTATCATTAGATTTACAGTACCCATTGACAACACATGTTCCGTCGTCTCTTACTAATAATTTCCCCATCATTCCAACTGGAGACCATTCAGGACGATCTTCACGAGGTGTATATATTTTTGTACTATCCCATAGTGGATTATATATTGGTTGTAATTCTGTATGCGCAGGAGTGCCTACGGTGGCTGTTACATCTATATCGCGGTATTGAACGCGTCCGAAATCATCTAACAAATATTTATTAGACCAATCGTCTTGCTTGCTATCTCCGATAACAGATGGGGTTGCAGAGACTACCCCAAGAATATAACTATCAGTAGACGATGCTTTTCTAATCATCTCACCGATTAAAGTCACAAAATAGCCAACCCTGTCTTCTTTGTTAGAATTTAAATCTTCCCACTCAAAATATTCAGCATAATCTGCCCCACTTGAGTTAAATGCAGATAACCCGTATGTTGCGCCTGCAAATGTTACTCTAAAAGCGTTGCCAGTAGCATCTGCACCAGTCCCATTACCAATAACAAAGGCTGTAGCCGAAGAATCATAAGCAGAATTATTTCCTAATGTTATGTTATTATAGTTACCCATTGCGTGGGAAGCAAAAGCGGTTGCCATTGTTCCGAAACCTTCCGTGTGAGATGAATTGCCCGCCGCTATTGTTGCCGTCCCCTCGGCATGAGTAACTGAATCAATCCCAACTGAATTCCAGAAAGCATAGCGCCAGTCTATATTGGGTGTTCCTCCACTAATGGTTATAGTCCTGTATGATATGGCAGTTACAGTAACGGTTAAAGGAGTAGAAGTTGTTAACCAAATAATTAGACTAGCACCAACACTAAAACTAGGCGTAGAAAATAACGTAATAGTTGTAGTAGTATTTAAGGATCTATTTATATTGTATGCTACACTAGGATAAGCTATAGACCAATGCCCTTCTGCATGAGAATCTATTCCTGCCAATGTAGCCTCCCCTTCTGCGTGGGCGTTTTGGTCATTGGCGTTTGTAACAGTACCTTCTGCGTGAGAATATTGCCCAGTCGCCTGATTATTATCTAAATCGTTAAATATCTCAGCTTGATATGCTAATCGCTTCACGGATTCACTGTAACTATCATAAGTTCTATAATAAGCGTCCGAAACATCTAGTAGATTAGTAGTTGCAATGATTTGAACGGTATCCGTAAGTGTTACAGACGCGCCATTTAAAATAACGGCATGACTTGTACCTGTTGTCCAAACCGCATATGTTATCATGTTCGTGTCTTTATCCATTAACTTCATAATATAGTCGTCTTTGTTCGTATTTGGTTGTCTTCCGATAAACACACTATTAAGTTGTGCATTCATAAACGTTGATAAAGATGTAGCTATAGCTAATGCGCCACCACCATTAGCAGTTGTATCTAATATTCCAAACCAATCTTCATTTGACGTAGTATTTACTCTTGCAGTTTGAGTTGTATATATAAATACTTTTGTTGATCTAGAGGCTAACGCACATAATATATATCTAATAATATATTTTGCCCTAGTTGATTCACTAACGTTTGTCCCTGTGTATGCTAACCCTGGAGCAGAAGAAAATCCAAATTCCGTTATATATATTGGAATATCAGCTGTTGTGTACCTACGAATAATTGTCCTAACTTGATGTATTGCATCAATTACGTTTTCGGGTGGTCCTTCATACAAATGTATGGAAATGGCATCTGTATAATCAAGTAAACCCAACTCACAAACTTTCGCAAACCAATACGAAGGACCGTAAGCATCAGGCATACACACAATAGCCGTTGGGTCAGCGGCTTTAATTGCATTGTACATATCCTTAACCATATTTACATAAATTATAGGGTTAGCCCCATAGTGTTCCGAATCAACAACATCGGGCTCATTCCAAAAGCTATACATATATCCATTACCTGCATATCTTGTAGCTACAGCAGTTACGTAAGCTAAATGTGCCGCAATAGCTGTAGTTGTGATAATGGCTGTAGTGTTCGATGATGCTCCGTATAGTGTATTATTTCCATCAAGACCTATATACAGTTTTTCTCCAAGAGACTTTGCGTTTGCTACTATGGCATCAAATCCAGTAAAATTATAAACACCAAGTACAGACTCTACACTTGCCCAAAATGGTGATAACCTAACGTTTCTAATACCCATTGATGTAATCCAGTTTCCTACGCCACTTGATCCACCATTGATTCCAACAAATCCATCTAGTTTTGTAAATGTAGATTTTAAGCTTGTTAATTGCGGGTCAACGATATTTTTAGAATGATCTAATAAATTATATTTTATTATTCTAATATCTGTAACAACCCCTGTTGTAGCCCCCGCAGCAACCGTAATATTGGCAATTCCCTGACCATTTGTTGGAAGCGTCGGAACAACCGGATTAACCGAAGGTGTCCCTGCTAAATAAGTCACAACCCCAACCGATGAAATATAAATCAAATCTACCCTTGCATTAGTCGCATCTGCTGTGGGAATTGTTAACGTACTTTGCGTAGGCGTATATCTATTACCATTCGCCATATGAATTATACCAGCCGCAACGGTAGCAGTCATACCGCTAACAGTTGTTGATAATCCGCTAATTACTCCGTATCCTGTTGATTCTTCTAACGTTACAGGGTTATTTACTGCTTGTAAATTATAATTTACACAAGTCCAAATGCCTGATCCTTCCGAAACAAATTCCATAGAATCTCCAGCCGAAACAGTTAAGCTTGTTGCGTTTGGAAGAACGATTGCACTTGTTGAATACATAATTGTCGGTGTTCCTTGAAATAATATAATTCGTCTTGCACCTATGGGGGCTGTATCAAACGCAGTAATAGCCGTTGACCCTGTGACAATTATTTCGTTTGTATTGGCTGCACCGATATTTAATGTTGTGGTTGCGGCAAGAGTGGCAACCGATTGATACATAAAATATGTTCCGTCTGCCTTTATAGCCCCGATCGTTACCCATGCCGTGTTGTCGGCGGTTCGTTGCTTAAGCAAGTTGCTTCCTTCATCAGCCCATAACATATGAGGGAATGCGCTTGATGGTGAAAAAAGAGCAGGATCTGTTGCCCCACCCTCGTTGGTTGCCAATGCCACAGCCGCATCATTAAATGATGTTCTAACGGATAATCCCGACCCATTGGCTGTTGTAAGATTATATTGTGTCATACTTTATTACCTCCTAATATGATTGTACTAGATAACTACCACGCCTATCAACGCCTATCCCTGACGTGTTTACTATTTGCACAAAGAATCCTGTTTTTGTCATACTTATGGTTGGCAGTAAGACAGTATCTCCACTTATGCCATCCGTAATTGTTACTTGTGGAAATGGAATTGTGTGGAAATTTGAGTCATAGACAATTGTTGTCCCGGCAGCAGGTATCGAGATGTTTTTAGATTCAATAACATCTGGAACGTCAATTGAGAATGAAAAATCTGTGACAACCGCTGTTATATTTGTATCGGTAGTGCTTAGAATAATTCTAAAATCGAACATTCTCGCAGCATACTGACCAACGTAAAAATCTAACCAATTACTCCAAATACCGTCATCGCCAGCCGTTCGAATCTGAACATCAAATTTGACATACGGGCTGTAATCTCCGTCCCAATTAGCTAAAGAATCAACGTCGTCAACTAAGTCAAAAGATCCGTTAATACTATCACCATATGCCGTATAGTTCACGCTGACGTTACAAAGAGAACTTACGCCAATATCGACTATATGTGATTCGGGTATTGTGTATGTTCCTGTACTTGTTGAACCTCCATAAAAATCTACATTTGCAACAGAATCTACATCGGTAATATCATCAAAACTCCCTTGCCCTGTTAGCCATAAAGCATTATCACTTTCACGGATGCTAAGACCAGTTGTTTTATTGCCTAACCATCCAGTATCCCTTTCGTCGGTTGTTACTATTACGTTTGCTGTATATCTTGCCCCTGTTATGCTTATTTCTGCTGGAATTGTTGAATAAACTGTTTGATATACTGCTGATATGAAATAATTTCCATTGCCTTGTACTTGAAATTTTGTATTGTATGTTTGACCGAGTATTTCGGCTGAACTCCATGCGTCACCTTTGCGAATTTCATAAGCAATTGGCGATCTAAAATCGTTTATGGCTGTCCATGAAATATACATGTTTCCATTTTCATAGTACGTGGTTAATGCTGTTACATTTGGAAGTGGCGTTGTGAGTGAAGTTCCTTTAATTGTATATTGGTAAACTGAAACGTCCGAAAGGTTTTGTTCGCCAGCACCATAAATATTAATTGACGTATATTTAATATAAATAGTTTTTCCAATATCATCTTTTGTGAATGGATATTTAAAAACAGCATCATCCATGCGGACAAATTGAGAATTAATAGGATGACTTGCAATCGTACTACTGTAAACGCCACGTCTTAAATATGATAGCTGGTATGTGTTTAATGCAGTCAATGTTGCAGTTTCATAAGAGATAAATTCGCCATCGACATAACAAAGAGTATTAAAATTGTCAGCATCGTTTTGTGTGCCGCTAACAAGTGCTCCATCCGACATTGATAAATTAACAATTGGAGTATTAGCTGTGTCAGGATCAACGCCTAACTGTAATGGTGTAGCTAATATTCCTTGTCGAGCATTGCCGACTATTGAACCTATTTTCTTGTAAGTAGTCATATCTTCAGAAATCCATACGTTGGCACCGCCCCACTTATCACCGCCCGATCCATACATCCATACTTCGAAGCCTAGACCCGAAGACACTAGTATGTCAGGTGCTTCAAATATAACTGGATAATTAATATTTTCTGGTGATTCTTCAAGGTTAATACTGCCCCTATTCATATCCTGTGTTTCGTAAGTTGGTGCTGAAGAAACGCCACTAGGATTGCTTTCGCAAGTTAGTTCAAGTGAATAATCTTTACTGTTTTCTTTTATTGATGTAACTCTGATTGATGTAATACCTAAACCAGTAAGGGCTAATGTTAGTGTTACGGGGTCCATTGGCTCCAATAATACAAATTCAGGAGTAACTGTAAACGTATAAATATTTCTGCGGTAAAGTTTTCGCTGTAAAACTGTTTGTGCAACCGTTTGAGCAAGCGATGCGGACATTATTTCGTGATGGCTTAATGTGTCTGCTTGCCGCAACCCATTTATATCAATGTCACCCTGATCTGTTGCGTAAACCATGCTTGTGTTGTACTGATTCGACCTGTCCATATATTCGAGAGGAACAACATTCCATGCATCGTCTTGGTCAGTACGCGTTATTACAAGAGTGTCATCCCCTTGATCGACAATATTATCATCCATCAAATCGTAAATTGGCGTTAATCCATCATAATATGGAATAAATTTGGCTTTACCTTGACTAAATACATATTCAGAATTAGTTGTTTCCATTAGGCTAGTTATGATGCTATTTGCTTGTTGACTAGAATCATAAGTTGGCGAAATTAGCAATTGATTAGTTGTACAGTAGTTTGAATAAACGTCCATATTATCAATTAAAACCGCAGGAAAGTTTGCGCCAAATACCGTGCTTGTAAGTAATTGATAGATTATGTCGCGTGGGTTTGCATCGGTCGCTGTGTAGCTAACTGACGCGGTTATAGCATTATAATTTATGCGAATATAAAGTGGATCGTCACGGTCGTTGCCATCGGTGCGGTCGTCAAAATTAAATGTGTAAACATACGTTCCTGTAATATTATTACCAAACGAATCTTTTTTTTGAGCAATATCATAATATCGGCTATTGATTGTTGTCCAGTAATTACCACCGCTACCGCCGTATACATATTCCTGAACATTTATATTACTTGACCAGTTTGAAATTTCAATTACTTTTATATACGCTACTTGTTTGACTTTTACGATTGATGGTGCTGATTGCTGAGATTGGCATAGCCCATATACCTCAATATTAAAGTTTGGCAAACTGGAACTATCGCCTAAATCTATAATGCCAGCCAAATAAGAAGTTCCCGAATATGTCAATGCTTTTTCGGGATGGTTGGTGAGAAGATACCCCCACGGGCTTTGAGCAATAGAACCGTTAAAGAAAGTAAGACCTAATGCTGATGCATCAGTTGTTTTGCTGCCTTCCCATATGTTGCCTGTGCCGGTTATGATTCCTTCCCCTAGCATTAAAAGTGCCATTACGGTGTAAGTATATGTTGTGTTAGATGATTTGACAGAACCGCCCTTTCCACCGCTACTACTGGTTGTGGTTTTTGCTATGGGGGTAAAGTCATCATAATCAATTAATATTGGAGCAATCATAGTCGTTCCAAAAACAATTTTAATAGGAGAATTGTAAGTTGAAGTCGTTACCATAAAAGATGAAATCCTTGCTGAAGTTGACGAAACTGTTGATGTTTTAAATAAGTTTCCCAATGAGTAACCTCCTTTCAGAGTAATAAAAAAGAGCCTATTAGGCTCTTAATGTTTGTTTTGTATTAAACTTTAAGTATCATTTCAGTAGTCAAACTGTCGTTTTTAAATCTTCCAAATAAGGTTGTATATTTTATTCCTGTTATTTTTGACCACTCAAATAATGTTTTAGATTCACCATTGTAAGTTAACCTTTTAGCACCTCTAATAGGCGTCGTTAATGCCTTTTCAGTCGACCAACCCAAACGATCTATTCTTGATTTAATCGTAGACCATTTAATCCCAGTTACCAACTCCCATTCTTTTAAATTTTTAGTTATATTTTTACAAGTTAAAGGATGGTTTGACCTACGATTGTTGCACTGTTCTTTAGCTGTTGCCCATCGACAATTTCCCTTACAATAGTTACCATCATTATCAATTCTATCAATAGACATACCTTTTGGTTTATCTCCCATGTCTTTGTAGAAATTATCAAAAATCAACCAACTAGAACATACTGTTATCCCACGCCCACCATAGTTATTATAATTTTTAGATTTAATATTACCGCATCTTTCTATCATCCCAACCCATACATTATAAATATTTTTTCCACTCATGCCATGAGTTATATTTGATTTTGATGCCATATATCGGCGATAACATCCACATGAATTAGTATGGCCATCGATTAGGTGGCTTTGCTCTACGTCAATTATATTACCACACTTACACATGCATTTCCAATAACGGTGAGTACCCCTATTCGGTAGTTGTTCCATGACTGTAAGCCATGTATAAGATTTGTTTAACAAGTTAAATTTTGCTTTCATAATTGTCAGCCTTTCTGCTAAAGCATCTTTTTCTGCATAAATAAAAGTGAGAAAGATTGCAGAACTCTTTATCATGGCAAGGAGCTACCAAACCACTATCTCACATATTTATTATATCATTTTACCAAAAGCTAAACAATCCAATTTCAAATTTTTTATATCCTCTACGGTTAGACAATACAACGCCTTGTCTGGTATACGAATGTATTAAATACTCGTCATCGATTACAATACTACAATGATGAGCCGTAAGTGCTCCGTCAAATTTGTACATAATGATATCGCCAGGAATTATATCTCTGTTAACTTCATGGCAATATTCTTTTATTTTTTTTAAATACATAGGATTAGCGCAATTGCATGCAATATCTTGAGGATAGTGTTCTAACTCTATATGCTTTATCAACCCCACATTTTCAAATACGCCTAAAATAAAAGTACCGCAATCACATCCTGCGCCCTTAACTCGTGCTTCGGGATGGTATGGTGTTCTTAACCACGTTTTGGCTTCTTTTATTACTGCATCACGTTCTTGTTTTTCTATGTCATTCATAATTAAAATCCTTTCTTAAATTAGCGTACTGACTACTGGCAAAAAAGGAAAAAGCCTAGCGTGTGTAATATTTCCGTACGCTTCACACGCTGCAATTGTTTTAGCACATCCTCTATAGAAGGTAAAAGTATCTCCTGCTGCAACATCAAACGTCCAAGGATCTCCTGGGGTCGATATATTACTAATGTATGTTTTTATAGTTTTACTGACACCAGTATTTTTGCCTGTTAATCCAAGCATCGATCCTTGAGAAAAATATCCATCTGCAAATGATAAGTTTGAAACGATAGCGGTTTTTGAACTGCCAGCTTGAGCAGTTATCGTATATGAGTAATTGCTTTTAGATAAACCACACATACTATCACAGAAGTTGTTCAAGCATGATGGTGCGATTAAGTTTCTAGGTAAATTCATATTTAACAATTTTGTCGGAGCTTCAAGCTTGGCTTGACAAGACGTCATCTTGACACCACTGTCCGTACTAACGTCTAGCTTGCCAAAGAATCGATCTTTTAACACATAGTCGCTTGACATATTGGGCATTTGATAAGCCCATGGTATAGGTGAATATAGGCGGTCTAGTGATAGGTAACAATTGTCAAATAAACCTGATTGCAATGCTGAATACCATGTAACGTTTAAATCTTGAATTTTATCGAATGGGTTATAATTAATCGTCACGGTTGTGCTAGATGTTTCAACACCGCTCTTTTCCTCTATATCTCCATGTTCGATTGACCAATGTCGGTAAATGTTGCCGCCAATTTGTAAATCAGTGTCATGACCGGTATAAATCAAAATTCTGCCGCTGTTAAAAGTTCCTGCATTATAAGCTAGTCCGTAGTTTAACCAAAACGTATATAATTCGGCAATATACCAAGTCGTTTTTTCTTTGCGGACGTATTGCATTAATAAATTTTGAAGAGCCGTTGAGCATGTTTTCATATTGTAACCACCTTAAAGAAGCTTTATGCTTTCAAGCGTTAATTCATCAAGCGACCATCCACCGTAAAATATTTGCTGAAATTCTGACGTATCGTCTTTAAAATGACAACGGTGATACCATTCGCCATTCCAGCATAAAATTGCTCCAGACACAGGGGCGGTTGTAAATGTTATTAATGCTTCAGTTGTCCATGTAAAGTCCGTATTGACGGTCAAGACGGTTGTAACCCCATTAATGGTAGAAGTTATAATAGGTGTCATTAAAACGCCAAAAATAGGTTCTGCAAAGTCTCCATAACTTCTTGTTAGTCTGAAATTGGTCGATACCCCATCACCGGTTCCAAATGCTTGGTTTGATACCGAATTGCTGTTAATGGTTTGACCTGCTGGATCGGGAGGAAACGCAAACAAAAAGTCTTGACCTGCACCGCTTACTTTATTGTAAAACCCCATTAATGTTTGTATGTCACTTAACTGACTATCTGTGTCAGATAAGTAAGAAAAAGATAATTTGATACTATGCCAAGGATAAGTATATAGGCTGATGAAGTTTTGAGTGCCTGATGCTGATCTTGTTTTTATTGTGTTCCAGTTTTCAGTTTCCGTAATAGGATACTGCAAGCCGCGTAAATTGCTTGGGAAAATATAATCGCTCATTAAAAAGCTCCTTTCTTATATTTATGTATAAAATTATGATATAGTATGATAGAATGTAAATCAAAAAGGATGATTTTAATGAAACATGTATTTTATGTTATATTAATGACGGTATTTTCATTTTTGTTTGCATTAATTACTTGCACCGTTATAGATAATTCACTAATTGGTGTAGACTTTTCAACGCGAATAATGATAACAGATTCTTATTTAACGATTCGATTTGTTTCATTTTTTGCAGGACTTATACCTGCGTTTATTGCTAAAAGCAAAGGACGCGGATTTTATAAGTGGTGGATATACGGATATATAATTTGTTTAATTGCTATCATTCACTCCGTAGCTATAAATAAGCATACCAGCCCCGTCAAAAATGACGACGTTAATATGTATTTTGGTATCGAGTAAAAAGTTAAGCCGTCCAATTAAGGGCGGCTATTTTTATGTCAATCCAGTTGTGTTGAATCTTCTAATTTCACGTTTTACGGTATTTGCCAACTCTCCGCTTGATGACATATAAGCTTCTTTCATGCCGCGAGTATCAATTGCATTAACCGATAATGATTGTCTTAATGTCATAGCATTAGGACTGCTAGGCTGCGAATTGCTTTGGCTGCTTGAATTACTGCCTAGGTTGCTAATAGCATCAGACTGTTGAGGGGTTAAAACCATTTCACGCTTATGTGCCAGTATTAACATGTCTGAAGGTAGCTGACCACCGATATCCATTGATGGAACCGTTATTTGCGGAACTGCTGTTGGCGTAGTGTAATAGCTTGATGCGCTTCTTCCTAAACTGACAGAGCTAGTACTTGTTGACGTAGATGAACCGCCACCGCCAAACAATGCGCTTAGTGCGTACATAATAGCCATTTCAGCCAACATTGACGTTAGCATACTTCCAATATCTCCAAGAACATTAGTTTTTGTCTTGGATGAATCTTGCTGCTGTGCTGTCGCGGTTACTTTTGAAGATGCTTGTTTCTGCGTATCGGCTGATAATGTTGATGTTAATATTTGAGATACATCTTGTTTTAATTTAGTTGATGTACTTTGACTATCAGATTGTTTTTCTTGATTGGTTGATTTTGTTTTGTTTAATATATCTGATAAGCTTTGTGTCCATTTTTGAGTAAAATCAGTAGATAATTGCTTTGCAAGAGCACTATATAAGCTTTTAAAAATGTTCTTGGCGTTATCCGAAAACGACCGAGTTTTATTTAATGTCGCATCAAGAGCGTCACCCCATGCATTTTGATAAGCATTGATATAAGCTTCTTGATAGCGGTTTAAATAGTCGTATGTTTCTTGGCTGTATTGCCGCTTATTTTGCTCGTACTTATCCCACGATTCTTCCATCTTGGAAACAGCCTTTAGAGTTGCATCAGTGTCCTTGGAAAGGCTTAACATAGTTTCAATGTTTCCTTTTGATTCTTCGGCTGTTTTGGAATTTTGAAATTTGGTGTAAGCGTCAAGCATGGCTGATTCTGAACCGGTATTTGCTGTTTTAGTTAAGCCTGATTGTAATTCGGGAAGTTTCTTTTGATAGTCTGTTTCATTCACGATATTTCTTGCACTAGATGCCTGTTGTGGTGAAATTAAATGTAACTTTTCTTGATATTCAATTTCCTTGTCAACCATTGTTTTTAATGCGTTAATATGTTTTTGAATAATTTCTTGTTCATCTTTATAGGTAGCTTTGTCCCGAGCCGCTATTTCATTATATCTTTTTTTATCTTCTTCATCTTTTGCGGCTGAACCAGCTGGTAACGAAGCAGATTTTAGCATGCTTTCGTAAATACTTTCCTGGTATTTACCAATCGGTTGCTTGTTTGCTACCGATGCGGTTATACTTGCTTCTATTTTGTGAACGTTATCGATACCAGCTTCAGTAAGTGCTTCGGTTCTGGCATATGAAGCAGACTGCAGTTCTTGATCTTCTTTTTGCTTATCTTGTTGCAATTTAAATCGTTCAGATTCGTAAGCAGGAATATCTTTGCCAACTTGTCCGAGCATGGTTTGAAATAAATACAAGGTATCGTTTGACTTCCAAAAACGTCCTTGTTCAAGCGCAGCAGTTTTTTCAGCTTGCAATTCTTCTTCATATGATTTTTTTAAATCATTATAAAACTTTTCACGTTGTTTTGCAGGGTCTAGGGCTTCGTACTTGCCGCCATTGCCGTTTGCATACTTATCAAATACGGTGCGAGCATTTTCTTGCCTGTCGGGATTCTCAGCCCACGCAGGACGTTCGTAATTCTTGGATACTGAATAAGCCGCTGCTTCTGGTGTTGTTGGGTTTGATGCAAGTATACTGCCAAGAGCACCGGACTCGCTATGTTTTAATTCGTAATTTACAAATGCAAGCTGTGTGTCCCTTGATGATGGATCTGAATAATTTGATGATGCAAAGTCTTGTAATCCTTGACGTCTTTCACCTAGCCATTGACCAATCCCATAAGAGCCGTCGTTTGATTCTGCTTTTGGGTTTAGCCCCGACTCAGTCATTAAATTTCCGACTATGCCAGCGGCTACCTCTTTAGAAAATCCTTGACTTATAAAGTAATCATAAGAAATTCGTTCTGGGGAGTTATCGACTTCTTTTTTACCTTTTTTCTTTTTACCACCGCTGGTATCAACTTCATCGGCGCCCGTGCTAGTCGTTTGTGGAACTACGTAACCAGCGGCTGCGGATATTTGTTGTTGCCCTAGCTTTATTTGCAATTCGTTTTGTTTTTGCTCAAGAGCTGATATTTCTTCGGTTACGGAAGACGGCTTGTAATTAGATGCATATTGTTTTTCATTCTGCCAATACGCTAAATCTTTTTGCGCGTTAGCTTGTCCAACTGAACCGTTAGGCAATGTATTTGCTAAAGCCGTATTCCATGCTATTTTAGCATCAGCAATACCAGCATACATATTCATAGCCGCTTGCTGTGCTCTGGCTAATAGCCCCCACGATTTTGTTTCTGATTTAAGAGCATCAATTCTATCAACTGTACTTTGCAATGCTTGCTGAGTATATTCTATTTGTTGCTTTTTAAGAGTAGCTAACTCATCCTTGATCGATGCCGTCATGTCGGTGTGAGACGCTTGTTCATCTTTAATAGCTTGTTTGACATCGCTTGATGACTTTATACGTTGTAAGCCATCTTCTCCAACAACTTTTGCAAGTTCATTTTCGGTAGCTTGTAGATCCTTTTTGGTTTTGTTTACCTTTTCTTCGTTTCCTTGAACATCTTTAAGTTGCTGAGTTAATTTGATATAAGCTTCACCAAGAGTGCCGATAAATTCAGTCTGTTTTTGAGACATTTCAACTTCTTGTTCTTTTATCGCAACCGCATCTTGGTTTTTTTGAGATAACTTATCTAAGGCATTGGCTTCTTCTCCAAGTGACGTTGTGTAATTTGCACTATATAAAGCTCCACCGATTAATCCAGCTATTAATAAATTAAGTCCACCAGTAGCGACCGTTATTGCTGTAGCCCATGCTCCCGTCGCAACTGTTGCTTCGGCTGTTACAGCTGTGTCAACTTCTTTAGCCGCAACTTCCGTTCCAATAGCAACCGCATTAGCTCGTGAAGATGCCGCACTTGTTACTTTTGATGTTGAATTTGACCCGGTAGCCGCTGTGTTTATAAAAGTAGCTGCCGTGTCTTCTGCTTTAGCCGCTTGTATTGAAATAAAAGCATTTCGCATGCCTGTCATTCCTGCTGCTAAAAATGCAAGTGACTTATACCCAACGTAAGCTTCAGCACCAAGTTTTGTAAGTGAACCTACTGCCTGATACGTGCTTGCGGGTATTTGTTGCAATCCTTTGATAAAATCATTAACAGAATCCAACATGCTTTTTATTTGAGCTGATAACCCAGAGTTTCCCATGCCGTTTAAAACGCCTGTAAGCGATGCTTTTACTTGTTCAGCCTTGCGACTAATAGTATCCATTTGCGCGCCAACTTGACCCTCTGAAAATCCTGTTGACGATATAGAAAGGTTGTATGCCTTAATAAAATCGGCATAATCACCAAATAGCGCAGCGGCTTTTGACCATTGAAATTTACCACCCGAGATATCTTGTAAATCTTTTGCCATGTTGGTACTTGTTTCATGGGTTTTGAGCATCAAATCAGTAATAACGCTGCTTACATCACGAAAATGCTGTGTTCCATTTTTATCAAAACTAGAAACTTCAATTCCTAGATTTTTTAAATCAGCAACAGCTTTATCAGAATGTATACTTGAAAAGATTGACTTTAAGGCATTACCAACGTTTGCACCTTCAAGACCGGTTGTTTTGATCATTGTCGAAGCTAATGCGTTTGTAGTATCAAGAGAAACGCCAACTGCATGAGCTGCTGCGCCCGACCGCATTAATGCTTCCGCTAAGTCCGTGGCACTTGATTGAGCATTATGCGCAATGTTAGTCCATGAATCTACGACATGGCTTGCATAGCTAACAGCATCGGCTTGTCTGCCAAATGAATTTATTGTTGATTCAACTGCTCTATTGGCAAGTGTAACATCCATCATATCTGCCGTTGCTAATTTAGCGGATAGTCCAGTAAGCTGCATTATTTCGCCAACGTCTTTATATCCTCTGCCCCATAACTTGCCTGCTTCAATAATTTTATCAACTTGCATTCCATATTGTTCAGCAATAGTAATAAATTGCTGTGAAACCGTGTTGAGGGCTTGCTGGTTGCCATGAAGTTGAGGCAATACCTGTATCATTCCAGCCATTTGTTTTTCGACGTCAGCGATTGTGTGGATTGCTTCAAATGGTGCCGCAAATACCGCGCCTGTAATTCCTGCCGATGCCATCCATAACATATGGCTACGAACTTTTGAAAGTACTGATTCGTAGGTTGATGCTGATCTTGCCGCATCCTTTAATGAATTGTCAACGGCTTTTATCCCATTTGAATTCATGCCGTTTGTTTCTTGTGTTAATTTCTGTAATGATTGATGAGCACTGTCTGATGATTGTTTAAATGAGTCCATCGCTGAAGCAGTATCGTTTATTTTATTGCCACTGATACTAGCTTTTTCGATGTTATCCGTCATTTTAGCAAAGATAGAAGAAACACCATCGGCTGAACTCTGTATACTCTTTAATACATCGCTTATTCCTTTAGTTAAATTGCTATAATCCGCAGCAACAATAACTTTGTATTGTCCAAGATCACCGGTATCTGCCATAAAGTTATTCTCCTTTCTTTCTATCTCTAACAACGCCACCAGACATACCGAAAACAGCCATTAGATTCTTTAACTGAACTTCTTCCCATTTAAACTGTTCCTCTTTGGAAAGTTCATCCCAGTCGTCAGGTTTAGCTTGCCCACCGTCATCATTTGATTCGTAACTACTATTATTAGAACTGTTACTACCACCTTTTTTACCTTTTGAAGCACCTTTGCAGTAAGCTTCTACTACTGCTTGAATAACGGCTCCAGCTGGTGGATTGTCAATAACGTATTTAGTAGCACAGTAAACGTCCATAAATGACATTTTCCATTTAATATATTGATTCGTATATCCAAAAACCGCAGATATCGAAGCATAAAGTTTTGCAGCTTTTAATTGTCTTGGTTCTTCGTATCCTTTTGAGCTGTTACTTTTGCCTTTACCTGCGGTTCTACGTTTTTTTCTTTATCAACCTTTACCATTTCTTGAACGGCTACTTCTCTATTTGCTAAAACTCCGACTGCTAAAAAAAGATCAACAACGCGTAAATCCTTGATAAAGTCTTCATCTTTTAAATCAGGATAATTTCTTTTAATTGCAAGCATTACCAGGATTCTTGCATCTTTCAACGTTTTGCCTGAGAATGGATGCAATATAGGGTTTCCTTGCATTGCATCTAATGACCGTAAAATATCAACAAGTTTAATCATTGCTTCATGGTCTTCATATGCGGTATATGGTAAATCGGGCATGATATAGGTTTTTTCGCGGAACTTTACTTCTGTTCCTTCAAATTCTACTGGCATATATAATCAACCCTTCTTATTTTCAAAGTTAAAGCCCACCACAATGGATGGGCTAGTTTTATTATTGTGCAACGTTATCATCAAGATATAAATACCCTGTGATATCCGCAACCGTTGCCATTGCTTTTGCTTCGATAGATGGAATTGTGAAATCTTCCATTTTTGCTCCAAAGCTTGTGCCTGCTGACATTACGCGTGGGAATACAATATGAATCTGTGCTCCTGCTAATTGTGTAAACATTTCAAGCTGGTAAGGTTTCTGAGAACCCATCAAGTTGTTAGCTAATGTGATCGTCGTTCCTGTTGCAATATTGTATTTGTAGAGAACCTGAACATTGTGTCCTGTGTCTGCCGCTGCAAACGTAAATGTATTTGTTGCCAATGAAGTTGTTGGGGCTGCGCTTGTAATAACGCCTGTTCCGACGACTGTTGCCGCAGTAGGTGTATTTCCACCGCCAGCCAATGTTTCAGCTAATGTAAAGGTTGTTGCGTTTGACGTAATAGTGTACAATGCCGCAATCGTAGAATTAACAGCCATGACAGCCGCTAAGTTTGTAATGCTGATTGCTACCGTAGAACCAACAAGGAATTCATTCCCAGTCGCACTAGAAGCAACCGCGGTAAAAGTAACTCCATTAATCGTAACTGTGTCATTCGCTACGAAATTAGTACCTACTGTATAAACTCTAGCACCAGCAACCGCAGTCGAAGCGAATGTAAACTGTCCAGACGTTGGTGTTCCGCTCATAATTAAAGTCATCGGGATGGCTAGGGCTGCGTTTGTAACGTCATAAACTACCATTAGGTTACTTAGTACGCCGCCGTTTGGAATAGTCCCTAGTGATGCCGTGTATGGGCTTGTAACTGGCACTTGTAAAACTGGTGCCGGATCGATTACTTTATTGATACCAGTGGCTTTTGTACCGCCGAGTAAAAGATTCATCGAACTAGATGTGATATCGGCAAATTCGCCTTTAATATCAATAGACCGTTTCCCAGAAGCAATGTAAATTGCATCCTGTCCACGACCATATAAGTCTTTAAGATTTACTTTGAAATCAGCGGAGAAACTTTGTGGCTGTCTAAACTCTGTGACTAAACCATCTTGAGTCGTAGCAACAATTCTCCCTTTATCAAAACTATACATATATTGTTTTCCTCCTTCTTGTGTTAGCTATATATTAAGTTTTTGTTTGCTTTAATGATCCATTCTGTCATAAAAAACGTGGTTCGCGTAACATCATCATAAACCGGACATTTTGAATTAACCAGCCGGCACATTGCAAATTGTGGTACCTGCTGCCCTAAAATAGGATGAACGTCAAGAATATCCACTACTGTGTTAAGCATAAAAGCGGCATCATCAACAGCACTATCAGCAGTTGTTGAATCCTCTGACTGTTTAAACCAGCCGTGAATGTAATACCGTAGTCCTTGATAACCAGTACGATTTTTGAACGTTTCCCCTTCTTCTCTGCAAACTGTCAATGCTGGATAATTTCCGTTTGAGATAAAAGAAATATAAGCAGGGTAGATGTCAGGACTACCAGTATTTGTCCAACCACTCCACGAGGTCAAGCCACTATTTGCAAGTAACTTACTTCTAATTATTGCTATGACCGGATCATAATTTTTAATAGTCACTGAATCACTTCCCTACTAATGATGCTTGCACATTTTCTTTTACTTTTCGAAATCCTTCGCCTATGAAGTTACGAGGGCGCATTCTTGACGTACCAGTAATTAGATCACCGATATATGGTACTGCGTCCTCACTAACTCCAACCTCAACTGTTGATAATGCGGTATTTAGGTTTTCATTTTTAACAATATTTGTTTTGAGCAGTCCGGACTGAACGTGGACTTGGCTGTCATCGCCATGCGGACCGTAATTAGCTGTATACCTTGTACTGTATGGATGACCTAAATCAGCTAATTGTTTGAGTGTATGGTCAGTTAATCCAGCCTGTTCAGTTATTGCGTTTTGTGCAACAACTCCGGCAACTGAAAGCCTTGCATTCATCTTGGCGGTTTCAATTGGCAAAATGTTATTGATGTTGGCAAGAACATTATCTAAACCTTCAATTTTTACACTCATTTTACCGTACCGCCTTGAAGAAATACTTCTAAATGTTTTAAGATGTTCCACGAATTCGTATTGACAACTTTGAATTTTTCACCAGTTGCCAAGTCCGTGATGATATCATTTGCTTGTATATCAACAATATTGCAAAACATATTTTTGTAATAAATAGTAGTTTGCCCTTGAACCGGTACCACTACAACGCCTTGATGCGGCTGTAAATCACATTTTAGTGATGCAATTAGAGTTGAAAGAATTGTTGTCGGTGATCCGCTAGGGCTTGGAGTTCCGGTAACATATCTTTGGACACTTACCTTATGTTTTAAAATCATGATGTAGCCCTAACTCTCACATATCCAAGACCATCATTACCGCCATCAAGAATATTTAGAGCGTTTTGTGGCATCGAGTGAGTATCTTCTCTAACAATCGTAAGTTCGCCTTGCTTGATTGATTTAACCATAGATACATTACTATCCTGTGAAAGGAAGTAATCATCGAGGAGGGGCGCACATGCAAGCATGGTGGCTTTTACTAAGTCAGTAGGAAAGCTGCCAACTGCAAAGCCGAAATCATATGTTGCCTTAACGTAATATTGACCATCCGGTGCTAATGTAAAAGCCATGATATAGCCTTTGTCATTCATGAAAGACGGGTATGTTATTTCAAATGGTACTTGATAACCCGCAATTGGCAAGAATGAAACCGATTCAATGTTTGTGATTGTCAACTTTTTAGGGAAATATTTAAACATTCCGCATTTCACACGAACTAAACCAGTATCGTTATAACTTGTTTTAGCTGTAAATGACTGTTTGCAATAAGTGTCAACCGTCTGACTAGCCGTATCACATATTGCAGTGATATAAGCTAAGTCAGCGGTATCATCCCAAGTGTAACCAAGTTCTTTTAAATCGTCTGGTGTGCAATAAGCCATACGTTACACCACCATTTTGATATGAAGTCTAGCTTCTTGCAAATGTTCTGGTTTTACCGAAACTTTACCGTTTTTAATCTGGTAAGTTTCTTCGCCGATTACCATTGAACCGTTTTGAATGGAATGGTCTAGTTCAATTAGTTCGATTGTTTCGGGTTCAGTCATTTCAGTTGTTTCAGGTTCTTTATCTTTTGCCATTTTTATTACCTCCTTTGCCACGGAATAAAGTGTTTATTATCCCTGCAATCCTGGAAGGAAACCAGTAAGAACACCGCAGAATCTAGGTGCATACATTTTTAACGCGCCAAATGCGGAAATACCAAATTCCCAAGTCGGGGACTGTGGCATGTAATCTTGTGCCCAATAATCCATCGCAAGTTCCATTTCCATTGCACGAGGAATATCGGCAGAAGGATAAGGAATTGTATCAACGATAGCAATACAAGTCGAAGGCGGTAACCAAGGATGAACTTCAATTGTAATTTCTTTGGAAGGGTAAGATTTATTGATGTACGAAGCAACACGACCACTCATGATCAAGTTGGATTTAGTACCAGCATCATTGTTAACGACCATGACGGTTTGAGCCGCTACAGCACCACTTGCAGTTGACAGGATTGCATTTGACAAATCGCGGTAGAACTGTTCACCGCATAAATAACGGCTAGGACCTAATTTAAAGTTTCTGTAAACGTAAGAATTGTAATCATCCAATTCTTTTACGCCACCAGCAGATTTTGTAAGAGCTGCAGCGTATCCATTTTTGTAATAACCACTTGCGTTTAAAATTTGTGGAATATAACCATCAAATACCAACGGGTCAAGAGTACCATCATTTGTAACTGTAGAAACAGCATCGCCACCAGTAACTAACTGTGTGATTGTCATGCTAGGGAAAGCTGTAACAATCTGTAATGTTTCACTACCAGCAACGCCAACGTACCATGCATAAGCTAAAGCACCGCTTACAGGTGTAACAGTTGCACTAATTGCATTAGTAGAACCGCTAAGAGCACCAGTACTAAAGGAAGCCGAAGCCGCACCAACACCGTTTAAAGCATTTGCAACGTAATTAATAGCTCCACCAATTGATGGAGTGGTAGCATTAGCTACGCCAGTACCATACAATGAAATATTTGTTGACTGTGTGCCAAAATTAAGAGCCGGCATTGGATTAGATGCGTTCATGTTCAAAGCTGCTACTTTAATTGAATATGTTCCAGCGGCAATTGTACCACCAGTTGGATTGGCCGTAAGCCCTGTAGGTGTCCCGATTGCAGGTAAAGCAGTAGTGCCTTGACCGCCAACAATAAGCAATTCTTCCTGAGTCATCATACGAAGTAACGCAAACGTATGCTGTTTAGCGAATAAGTCTCCTTCTGTACCTACAGCGGTTCTGCGAAGTTCTTCCGTAATAGAGTCTTGTACGCCGTAACTTTTGTAAGGGAAAGTACTCGTCGAAAGATTGTATGTGATTGAGCTGCCGCGTTTACCTTCAAGACGACCTAAACCACCGGATAATCCGATAGAATTAATCGTACGAAAATGAGCAACACTACCGTTAGATTTAATAACACGAGGGATTCTGTTTCTTTCTGGACTTTCGAAAGGTACTAACGATTTAGCAGGTGCTTCGAGACTGTACCCACCCCAACTATCAGATACCCCTGGTAATGCTCCACCAGCACCAGTTATAGTCTGCCCTTTCATCATCGCCAACATGGACGATTTTTCACATGCGCCTTCCATTTTTTTAATAGCATCAGCGTCAATTTGATTTAAAGTGTCGCTTGTAATTTCTGTCATTCCCATTTGCTTTTCTCCTTTTTTAAATGCTTATTTTTGCATCGCTTTTTTCATTAAGATATTAGACTTTTGCAGTCTTGCGTCTTGAACCATGCCCGGATCTTTACTGTTTGCAATAATAAAGTCATAAGCAGATTCTTCGCTGTCTATTGATGCGGTTTTCTTTAAAGATTCACCAGCAATGCTTTTTTCCATTGATAATGAACCCGATTGAAAGAGTGCGCCACCTGGCATTGGTTGGTTTTCTAAATCAGTAAACTTTTTCTGTAATACTTTGTACTCACCATTAAGACCATCAAAGGACTTCTGCAATATTGAGATACCTTCCATTAGTTTATAAAGTTGCTGATCGTTACCAATTGATTTATGCAAATCGGTATCTTGTACCGTTTTAGCCGCTTCTGTCATTGTTTCACTGTCATCTTTACCCATCATTTTTTGGCATTTATCGCATTTACATGCAGCACCAGCTTGAGTTAATTCATGATGTGCTTTTTGAAGATGATCCATTGTTGCTTTTGAATGAACTGCACCAGCTTTTTCAAGGTCTTGTGGTTCAATTGTTTTTTCTACTGGTTTTTCTGGATCTTTTTCCACTTTTTTGTCCTCCATTGCCTTTTCAGCCTTTTTGCCATCCCAGCCATCAGGCAATGAACTTTCTGCCCCAATTGCTTTGGCACGAGAAATAATATGTTCTTTGTCCGATGCCTTTGAACCAGCTCTGCCCCAATCTTTAACAGCGTTTTTTACATCTTGAGCTGTTTTAATCGGGAATGAACCGTCTGACTCAGCTTCACCTTTACCAGACATTTTTTTACGATCTTCAGTAGAATAATCTTTCTTTTCTAAATCAGTTGGTTCATCGGCTTTTGTTGTAGGAAGCCCAGCCATTGTGCTAGGATCATCTTCATCAACTGCTGGAACAAATTCCATCTTTACTTCTTGAATATCTCCAAGAGTTACAATGCCATCATCTGTCATTGTATAAGCAACTCTATACAGGTCCTTGTCACCGTCTCCATCAATATCTCCGGCAATGATCACTGAATCTGGATAAGTTGCCTTAACCCAAAAGTAACCGCAATTGAAAGGTGTTTTAATCTGACCATTCAGAGCACCTTGTAATCTATTCGTAATTTCTTCAAAAGAAAAAGCCTTAGCAAGATCTTTATCTGCTAAAGCTTTTGTAAAATCGTCAAGAATTGTTTTATTTATTTCTTGTTCCAAACTATTGTCCTCCTTAATTTTAAATTCTCGTTGTTCGACCATTCCGCTTGCTTTAATTACATCAAATGTTGCTGTTGGGCAGCAAGGCAAGTCAACCAACGAAAGTTCTGCCGGTCCAGCAGTAAATCTTGTACCACCCGTAGCATCACGCCAGCGTTTAGCATAACTACCGCCAATTGAAAATCCAGTAAGAACACCTTCCTTGACTTTGTTCCAGCTATCGTCATCAACAACTTTAGCACAAACTTCAATAGCTTTTGCCGCGTCATTAAACGTTAATTGGGTTAACTTACCGGCAGCCTTGTTCGAATGCATTTCTCGCACATTTCCTAATGATTTACCACCACTGGCTTTTTCTATATCTTGCGACCATTTTTCAAATAATGGTTTGCTTGAATCATAGTCCATCGTTTCGTCTGAACGGTCTTTTACTTCCTGCGTTGCCGTTCCGTAAACAAGTCGCTTTTCTTCATCAATCTTTGTCATAGGAATAAACATTTTTAAATCAGACACTTAATCACTTCCCTTATCCCATCACGCTTCGTGTGGTTCCTATTGTTTTGTAAAAGTTTGTTCCGTCAAATTCTATGGCACCAGTCAAAGCACCACTAGCGACCGCTGCCGCTGGTAACAAAGTAGCTGCACGAATACGTAGCGGACCCATCATTAAAGGTGAAGCACCAATCCCACCATTTAGTGTTGCCGCACCGCCAACACCAGTCGATAAATACATAATATTAGTAAACGTAATTCCGCCCGTACCAGCAATTGCAGGTGAAGTATTTGTATTAATAGAAACCGCAGAAAGTACTGATATTCCGCTAGACGTAGTTGTAAACGTCGCAACGCCTGTTGCTGTCTGCAAAACAAGTGTTCCAATGTATGATGCTGTATTTGCCACTACCGTTTGCCCTGTAACAGAATCTTGAGTATGTGTGAATGCAATAGCCCCACCAATTGACAATGCTATATTAGCCGCATTGTCCAACTTAAGAGTAACACGATTAGCAATCACACTACCAGCCGCGCCAGTTGTTGAATAAAAGCATCTTGCCGTTGCTCCTGACGTTGTTACACTTACATTTCCATCAACAAGTTGTAGCTTACTTGATGCATTTGTATTTGTCCATTGAATCGAATCACCTGCGCCTGAGGTAGAAAATGAATTAATATAGCTGTTTAAAAATTGAAGGTTAATAACAGAAGATCCACTAACCGTCAATACTGTTCCTGAAGCCGCAGAGTTTGCATTTTGAAGAACAATGTTTTCGCAAATAACGGTTCCACTAAAATTTGCCGTATGATTACCAACGATATAAACCCCATATTCAACAGGACATGTAAGATTTACGCCAGCCTTGAAAGTTAAGTTTTCCGTATAAGTACCGGGGAATGTATTTACCGTTGTTCCTGCCGTTGCTATTGACATTGCTGCACCAACTGTTAAGAATGGATTACCCGCACTGCCGTCACCACTTGCATCATTACCATTTTTGCCAACATACAAATAATTTAATGGTTTGATCGATCCGAAAACCGTTGATCCACCGATCATTTTTACAGGAAAAGGATTTGTTGAGCTAACAGCTTCGTTTTTACCATTATTTAATATTTCATACAAATTTATCACCTCGCACTTTATTTTATAGTAGGGGGGCTAGCCTACCGTAGATATTGGATCACACTCCTTTCAACGTTTTGTAATTTTGATAATCGATTCAAGAAACTTACTCAACGTCAATCCCTCCCAACTCTTCAACTTGATCTTTGGTTAGAAATGTGAATTCTCTATGGCATTTTGGATGTTGAAGAATATTTCCTTCGGCTTGAGATAAACTCCATACCTGACCGTCTGCATCGATGCATGGTCCATCAAATTCTTGACCATCGCTAACCAATACAGCCGCAACAACATCGCTTTCTTTAGCCGTTGCGATCCGAACAGTGTTTTCTATAGTCCGCTGTTCAACGTCAGCTATAAAATCAGACCTGTCATTGCTTATTGCGTACGAATCCGTAACAGCTTGTTTAAGCGTATTTATGTCGGTAGTCTTATAAGTATCGGCAGATATCTTTTCTTGTGTCACACGGTCAATCTCTGGCAGTATAAAATCAATCCGCTTGTTAACCACATCAGCTATAATTTCTTTTTGTTTTGCTGATGACAATTTAGAACCGCCAAGATCCTTTATTTCTTTTTCGGCTTGATTAATTGATTGAGTTGAAAAAGATTCAAGCATGTTTGTCAATGCTGGTTTCAGTTTTTCACTAAGATCAAAGTTTCCTAAAAGAAGTAAAAGTAATAACGCCTTTCTAGAATCATCATCTTTCTCTTGAAAGTCTTCATCGGTTACGTCATTCGCATTATCAAGAAGTTCCTGTTTTAATTCATCGAACACGTCGCTAATCGATTTAGCATTTTCAGAAACTAAATCTGATTGCTTCTTTATATTTTCAACTTTGTTAAAAAGTTTTTTTATTTCGGCTGGTTCTTTAATTTCTTGAAGCGTTTCGTTTAATGTCTTTACTAGTTCTTGTGGCAAAATGTTTGGTTCAAATTCTCGTTTAGTCTTTTTTTTTAATCGACTGATAGCAAACTTTTCAAACTGTTTTAATTCGTCTTGTACTGCCTTCTTAGCATCTTTTTTACTAGACGTATCCACTTTATCCTGTGTGGACGTTTTTGCTGCTTGTGGATTATCTTGTGGCTTGTTAATGACTTGCTGTTTGGCTTGCGCTTCATTGTTTTGTTTATTACCGCCTTGAGTAACACCTAATGCCAATAACTCCAATTGTGATTTAGTTTTCGCTTTAAAGTATTCAGCAGTAAGAGGAATAATGTCATTGCCAACTTGAATTATAGCAGGAACACCGTCCGGCATATTTGTCAGCGGTGGCATGCCGATTTTAGAACGAACCTCATCGATTGTTATGATTCCGGCTTTTGAATACTCGACATTCTTGGTAACTGAAATTGCAGCATCTTCTTGTTTTTCATCGATATACTTAAATTTAAGATGTTTGTATCCAAGTTCGTTTTGAATAATGTCCGTAAATCCATCAGCAAGGTAGCCTTCCAATGGTCCAAGCCCTATATCTGTTTGCTGTTGATCTTGTAACTGTCCTGTTGATCGATTCATCATCATGACAAACGCTTGTGGATTAACGCCATAAGAAACAGCGACCAATCTTGCAAGCCATTCATCAAGCTTTACATCATAGGTAAATGCCTTTGTGTCAATGTATTTACCTTTTGGCAAGAATTTAAGCTTCCAACGGTCACTTGATTCGCCTGACATAATGTCATTGTATAATTCCGAAAACTGTTCTATCTGATCTGGTGTCATATCTTCCTTGTCAAATGAATACAATCCACCGTCTGGCGTAGATCCTTTGGCATAGAAATCAAGTAAATGGTTATCACGTCTTAATGCTATATTAATCTTCATGAGTATTTGTTCTGTTGGTGCAAATCCATAAGGCGACCATGTTCGTGGGTATCGCGGTCTATAAATAATATCATCCACGGTAAATCCTAAACACTGATTATCACTACCATATGGAACACCATATATAATTTGCTGATATGCAGCATTAGGAGATAACGGCATACGACCATAAGCATCAATCAAGGGCTTGATTGTCTCACCGTTTACGTATTCTAGTGAATATAGCTTGCCGCTTCTTGTCCTGCGCTTATACAACGTACCTGCATCAATCTGCAAAATGTCTGTTAGATAAGGTTTCAACCAATCATTGAATAAATGGACCTTGTCCGGTTTCCAGAAGAATTGCTTGACAGCGTCAATATCTTCTTCATGATGTTCTCTATCGTTTTTATCTACCGCAACAATATCCCATTCGTCGCCTGTTACTTGGTCGATCATCATTTTCCAGCACATGGCTGTTATATCGTGAGTTTCGGCTAATCGTCTTAAAATTTGAAAGGGGGTTAATCTAGGATCTTCTGAGCGAGGATTTACAACTAAATTACGTCCGACCCTATATTGATATTGCCAAGGTGCTTTTCCTTGATTCATCGGGACTAGTGGCGTTCCTGGAGACCACATCTGACCGTCATTATAAACAGCAGTATTAATTTCTTTAGGATTGTTGTTGTTTGCTTTTTTGCTGTTATTTAATTGAGCTGTCATTGATGCGGCTTGGTCTGCCATACTGTATGCCAATGATGCAGCTTTTGCAGCTTTCTTTAATCGAGTTACAATTCCCATATTTTACCCCCTTTGCTAAAAATAAGCATAAAAAATAGCCACACAAAGGCGGCTATGTCGTTTCATATTTTTCTATATTAGTATTATACCATGTAAAATAAAGGGTTTGGGCATATGCTAAAAACATTTATTAAAAATTGCGATTCTTACTGTAGCATCAACCATTCCTTGCATCATCATATTCATGTATTGGCGCGATGGCACCGAGTCCCTGCCGTATCGATTATGAAACCATTCGGCGTAATGAGACTGCACATATGGAACCCACGAAGGGCGGCCACTATCTTTGTGAGTGGTAAGTTGTATTTGGTTTTCAGCATCGCGCCTAAGTTCTAAAAATTTTCTTGTTTTTTCTGACAGCGTTTGTTCTGCCATTTCAATTGACAAAATCCAGTTCTTTTTATTTTCTAGTTCAATAAGAGAAAAAGCTTTATTCATGCACGGATTGCCGACTGTTGTCCCGTGTGGCATACCATCTGAGTTAGCCGCACCAATCATAGAAATATTGTTTAACTGACTTGTGTATTGCCGTTGCAAATCATAAAATCCAATAATGTATTTTAACGCTTCACGATTTTGGCGTTTAATGTCTGTAATTTGTATCATAGTCAGCCTCCTATAATTTAAATTTAAATCCGTACGGTTTTAGCGACCGTTGTGCTCTTAGTTGTGCGCTTCTAACACCACGACCACGTTTTTCCTTGACACCAAAAATACTTAAAATTTTAACCAGCATAAGTAGCCAGACAAATCCAATGATCGCCATAATAAACGCCCCTTTCAAAGATTCATATTAATATAAGCCGCGTCTAATTCACCCTGCGTGATTCCTAAATACCTTTGAGTTACCGCAATTGACGAATGGTTAAATATTTGCATGATGTAAGCAATATTAACACCTTTTTTTAACGCCCAATAGCCAAAAGTCTTTTTAAGACCATGAGTTCCAAAGTTTTCAGCAAATCCAATCGTTTTAGCCGCTTCGCTAAGTATTCTCCATGCAGTTTGAGAAGTAATTGGCTTGTTTTTATCTTTTTTACCTGGGAATAAAGTTCCTCTGGTAATTCCCGAGTTTTTCAAATACGTGTCAATTGCTTCTCTACATGTTTTACAAATGATAAACTGTCTTGACTTGCCTGTTTTATGCTCGCGTATAGCTACTCTATCCGTTTTAACATCTTCAGCCGTTAATTTGAGAAGATCAGATATGCGAAGCCCTGTATTTATGCCCATTACAAATAATAAATAATCTCGTTCGCCGTAATGCATCATCAAGTATTCTTTCATATCGTCAATTTGTTTCTTATCTTTCATTGGGCTTGTTACACATACTGAACCTTGTTTATTCATATTAATCACCCTCGCTAACGTTATCTTTTAAACATATAATAACATTAGAATAGTGAGTTGTCAACGTTTTTCTTTCATTTTTTTCATCATTTCTATAAATGAATTTATGCTACCATCACCTGTTATCATTTTGCCCCATTCGACGATACCTTCAGCAGCATCATCATGTTTATTTCCACCTGCTTTTTGAAAGCTCATAATTGCAAGGTAAAAATCGGGCCAGCGTTTCATCCAGTCTTTTGGCAAGTAAACATGTTTCATAACAAACGTTGCCCCAGTAAGAATACGAGCCATTTTATTTTCGGATTGGTGAAACCATGAAACGTTTATTTGTTTAGTTTTGTATTTTTCCCAGATAATCCGATCAACATTTCGAGCAAAGCCCTTACCACCGTTATTAGATTCTATTTTGGCATGGTCAACTTTGTTTTCATAGATTCTTTTGGCTGTTTCTGGTTCCGTTATTGTCATCGGTTCTAGTGTGAAGTAAACATCTGTTATAAATCCTTCGCCATCCTTGACGCCGCCGCAAATATTAATTAAATAATCATCGCCACTATCGGCAGTATCGCAATAAGATATACGCTTTTCAATATTATCAGGAAGTTTGTCATAGGTTAATATCTGTTCAAACAATCTTCCTTTAACGTCAACTGGTTCTTGATAATAATTTGCCCTAAAAATATTCGGGTCCATATTTTCTTTTAACGTTTCAAAATCTTTTTGCGGTAAAATCCCTGGGCAAGTAAGATTGCCGCCATATTCAACAGGTACCGCAAATTTAAACCAATCCGGACCCATTTTACCATCCATGATACGACCGCATAAATCCTTTGTATTCCAGCGTGTATGATTGATTATATCGATTGATCCTTCCCCGCCTTTTTCAGAACGAGAGAGGAAAGTCCCTGTATACCAATTCCATATACCATCAAGCACACGCTCATTATACGATTCTTCTGCTGACTTAATTGGGTCGTCGATTATTGTGCAGTTGGACAAAAGTATTTCTCCAGCAAACATGTTGTGCGTATTTTCAACTTGGATGTCATAAACTGGCTGTTTTTCTGTACAATATCTTCTAATTTCAACAACGGTTTCTTTTTTAATTTGTGGATTCGTTGATGGCATGCTGAACATAATGTTGCCATGTTCTCCGGGACGTTGTTTGCAGTATTTTCGTCTAGATGGTGTAGCCTTAAGTCTGTTTTCCTTGTTAGCTTCCCAACTCTCATATATTCTGTTATCGTTTCCTTTTTCCCACACGCCACGCAAGCGAAACCATCTCTTTCGAACACAACTTTTCGCATTTCTCTGTATAGTTTTGCATAACTCTTGCCATCTTTGTAACTCGGGTTCCCTGATCCAACCATGGACCTTGAGTGCACAAGATTTGAGCATTTTTTCGAGCAATAAGTCACAGAACTGTTTGCAGGATGAAACTCTGTGCCACATATCGGACATATTATGTTGTGTAATCTTCGTGGATTTACATAATTTATTTTTCGGCATTCTAACGAACAATATTTTTTTGCATGACGTTCTAATCTTTTTCCGCAAACTATACAAAAATGGCTGTTTTTGATAGCATGATCTGCTTGAGAACATTCTAATGAGCAGTAATAGTCTACGTGTCCTCGCCTTATCGATTTGTCGTAATCGCATTTTTCTCTGACAAATTCTTTCCCGCATCGTTTGCAAATTAATTTTACAGATTTGTTTCTTATTTTTTGATAACAGTTTCTGCACGTCAACCCTCTTCCACCTTTCGGGTTTCCACAAATAACGCACGTTTTGTTCTTCTTGCTCTTCAATGGCATAAACTGTTTCGCCTTTTCTAAAACTGCTAACATCTCGATACGTTCCGTTTCCGGAATAAATTCGATGTTCGGGCGTGCATGTAATACTTTTTCCACCTGATGTGGTGATTTTAATAAATTCATTAGCATATGACTCCTTACTTACTTGAACTGACTCGTAAGATAGATTTTTATTTTCTATATCATATGATAACACTTTTATAGGTATGTTACAAGAACACATTAATTCTATTGGCACGTTTCCAATCTCAGTTTTTATAATGGTTCCCTCTGCTAAGCAATTTCCGCCCCTGCCAGTCAAAGTTCCTTCAAGACCTGCTCCAAGATAGTTAAAGAAACAACCGTCTAAAGCCCACTTCATAAACGAACTATTGCCCTTTGCCACCATCGTTTTAGGAAATATGTCAGAGAAAACAATATCCGCTGGCAGGTTCTTTTTCATCATGATTCCATCACGCACAAACCGGCTCATATCTGCTGCCAAGTCATTGTTGTATGACACGGTAATGATTTTGTTTTGGTTATCCTTGCCAAGAATCCAATCACAGAAATTTGTGAGCGTACGAGATTTACCGAAACGTGGGCTAATGTTTTGCATGAGGTTCGTATATACCCTGCCGTCAACAATTTTATCCCATTCGACTACATGATCTGGATACCATGATGGAACGTTTGGGCTGTGGCATAAATCCCAAAACAGTTTCTTTGTTAATCTACGTTCATATAGTGCCTGTAGTGTCTCACACATCAGCCACAAGTGCCAACGGTCTGACTTGTAGAAGTCTGGCGATACCATACAGCAAAATGCCCACAAGCTTTCTCTAGCCTTGCGAATATTAATTTCACGTTGGAGTACCAGCATTCGTGCTAAATCTTGTTGCATTGAACTTCAAACCTTCCATCGCGCCATATTTCAGCTACGTCCTCAGTTACTTCAAATTTGTCCATATCAATTTTATGGGATATATAAAATATCTTTTCCCATTGGTCTACTCTTAAAACAGAAACCGTCAACAATCCATCTCCACGCAAGTCCGTTTTTATGTTCCAGTTTATCCAACGTATCATTTTGTCATTTGGGTGTGGAAATAATTCGCTTTCATCTTTTAAAACAGGACAATTAGACATAAGAAATCTTTTTAATGCATCGTTTAGCAGTTTTTGTTCGTCTATACGTATTTCATCGTTTAGTTGAGCCATTGTTTTACCTAAAAAGCTTTTGAGTCTAATCATTTACTCACCTTCCTAATAAATAATTTCGTATGTGATAGTACAAAGTTGAAAATATAAATACAGGGGCTAAAGATTTATCGGCTAAAAACGAAACGTTAATATTGAACTGAGCTTCCATGCTCTTAAGTGTAGCCATAAAACTAGCCTCACCATACTGACTGTTGTATTTGTGAGAAAGTATGTCTCCATAGCCTCCTGCGGTGTTCTCGACCATAAGAAACAGTTTGGTATCTTTCTTGCGTAGAAGTTCAGAAACAAATCTATCCCGATCGTTAGAAAGGTTGTTTGACAATTCCGTAAGCGAGTTTTTGCGTTCGATACAAACCAAATCAGTAAAATATGTATCTCGCAATATTCCTAGTTCTAAATTCTTCGGCAACATACAAGAATAATCACCATAATCAAGTTTGTGCTGCTTATACTGGATTTTCTTTTTAATAAAATAATCTTCAACGTGTTTCCAGCTATTTTCCCTTGAATCCACAATAATCGTCATCGACGACAGCAGTTCTTTTAATTCGGCTGGTGTGTAGTGGTAATTCATTGGCACGGTTCCTTTCCGTAAAGGTCGTTGTGAGCCTTTATAGACAATTTGTTATTACAAACAGCTGCCCACCCCTTACAACCACGTTCACTGCATTGGCATGGTAGGGTTATAAAATTATCGTCGTATTCTTTTGTGGTTATATTGGAATTTTTACAGTATAGCTGTTCAAATTTATCCTTAGTCATTTATTTTTCACCGCTTTCATATTCAGCAACAATCTTTTTAGCTTCTTCATATTTTTTCTTGCGGTCCTGTTGTTTGCCAACTTCTAAATCGCTTTCATATTCCTTTATAAATTCATCAATATCTTTTTGCCTAAATGATGTATAGCGCAAAAATGAAGTTTTGAACGATGATTCAGCTGATAACAGATCAACCAGCATTTTTCTATTAACAGAATAATTTGATCTCTGTCTTCCTGCAAAAAAATCATCAACCAATACATATATACCGCCATCTTTTGTAATTACAACATAAGCATCATCATATCTTGATATGGTTGCCTTATAACTGATCTTTTTATTTTCGCCATTGTAAAATCCTTCAATGCAATGCAATTTCATTTATTCACACTTTCATAACTGGCAACAATTTTCTTTGCTTCTTCGTATCTATCTTTTTCATAGTCGTGAGAAGTGTTGTAAATTTTTAAAAAATCATCATAACTTTTATAACGAATGCAACCTTCTTTAAAGTTTTGCATATTGTACACAATAACACTGTTATCATCAATAAATGTAAGCATTACAGGATCTTTTATTTTTAAAAGTTGTTCTTCATAATCATTATTGGTTTTAACTCTAATATGATAATCATAAATAGATATCGCTGTTACATCTTTAATATTTTTCCTAATGCTATCTCTTTTAGCAATAATAAAAATATCTTTTCCTGCAAGCCGTGACTTAAAAGACATTATACCATTTTCAATATGTGGTTCCGTAACTTCATAATATCCATGCATTTTCATTTATCTTGCAGCTCCCTTTTTAATAAATTTTCGTGATATAAAATAGCCATCAGCGGTATGGGTGAGAAGATTGTTTTCTCGCAAGTTTTTTAATAACTTATCAATTTTGTTATGAGTAAATTTTGTAATTCCCATCAAATCAACTCGTGTTAACGGTTTTTTTGTCCGAGAATGTACCAATCTTCCTGTTTTAAACTCAATACGCCCACTCATTGCCGTTAAAAATCCAATTTGCTGGTAAATATCGCCTACATAATCGCCACTATCAATTAATTTCTGCACCGCTGATTCCATAACCATGATGTAAGGTGGCTTTCCTCCGGTATAATCTCCTTTTTTAGCTGGTTTTTCCTTTTCCTTGTTATTAGATACCCAAAACATCTTTTTTTCTTCACCATCAACAGAAATATGCCACAATTCGGCAGCAGGTGCAATTTCCTTTGAGATAATAACACCACCGCCAAGATCAACAACGTTTATTTCTCCTAAGAGAAATCGCCTTAACTCGTTCACATCGTTCAATCACCTCAAAACATTTTTGTTTAACTATTGACAAATTAAAATCATTTGTTCTTTACTGCTTTTTAAAGTAGGCTTGCTTTACCCCAAACGAGGTAAAGGTAAAAAGCGGTTTGAGACCATATGGTATATAGGCGCACTGGCATTTCGTCTTGTAAATTCCTTAAGTACTAGTTTTGTGGCTTAACTATTTTATTCGTAATATCGACCTGTTTCAATCTCCATCATCAAATTGATTCCGAGTGAATAAGAGCTCAATAAGAGAGATATTCCAGAAATTAATAATGACAAATCAAATTCATTGTAACATAAAACAAATGCGTAAACGGCAGCAGCGATACAGCCAATAATTAAAGCAAGTAAAACCAATTTCATCATAATAATTTTCCTTTCGCGTTTAGATTTTTAAAAATAATTTTTCGTTTGTGAATGCCGATTTATCCATAATTAGTATTTTATCTTTTTCTAGCCATGAGTTAGCGGCATATTCATATTCTGGGAATAATGTCTTAATTAAATCCATTGATGATTGATGAATAGAATGATACATAATTATTTTATTGCTGACAAGATTATTTTGGATAGATGTTAATTTTTCAATTAATGAATTGTTATCCATAAATTTCCAAACACCTTTCATTTTTAAAATATATTGAACGACTGAGCGGCTGCCTTTTTCTCCTAGATTCTGGAAATATTAGGGGTGGGGTGGACCTGATGGTCTTTTTACCGCAATACAACCCTCCATCCATGCATATCTTAACTTATACATAAAAGATGATATTAGAATGTAGCATCTACGCACCTTCGCAGGTTTTAACTGTTAATCATTGTCAATGTCCTCTGCATGCGTACTACTTTGAGGCGTTATATCTATAGCTTCTGACATATTGTATTGCTTACGCAGTTCCTTCTCAAGCTCTGCTGTGCTTAGGTTGCTGACGTCGCTAGTGTTGTGCTGTAGTATTAGCTGCCTATCAATAAACATGCCCTGATGCTTGCCTAGCATCTCTAAAGCCTTGTTCTTATCGGCGAACTTGATCTCTCGTTCAACCGTCTTGCTACCATCTTTACCATATGTGCTTTTAATCTTTATCGAGGCGATCGCTCTAAGATCATCTTCATCAGCGTCTTCCCTTATCGCCCCATCCTTGTCAACCACTCTAGCAGGATTAACAAATCCAATCCTTGCCAATTCTCTAACAGTAGTATCAACGTTAACTCCTGTTCTCTTTCTGCGCTCTGCTAATGCGACTTGTATGTGAGCGTATATCTTTGGCTTGTCATATAACTGACATCCTTTTGCGGCTGCACTGTCTATTCCATACCCTGCTCTTATGGCTGCATCAGTCTTGCTAAGATCAATCAAGAACTCCTCAACGAAGCGTGATTCCCTTGGTTCTAACTCTGGCAAATTGTTTCTTGTATAAGTGTGCATTATTTCTTTTGGATTAGTGTCAATAATTTGTTTTGTGACGATATTTTGGTACTGTTCACGCACTTTTCCTTTATTTATATCTATCAGCTGCATACTTTCTTGTTCGATCATTGGATTGTGCATACTTTCTACAGTTGCGTCCTGCTTCCACGCTTCATCTTTAACTACTTGATCCTTCCAATGCCGCGTATACCATGACTTTACGGTATTCTCAGTAGTTGCATACTTTTTTGCGATGGCTGCATACGATGCACCTTTTGCGTAGTCTTTATATGCTTCTTTCCATGGTTTTTCACTCATTTTGCATCCCTCTTTGCATCCCTTTTTGCGTACTTTATTACATTATATCATGAGTGTGCACTTTTGGCATAAAAAGTGTGCAAAATAATAAATAAAAACTTTTAACAAACCTATTGCATAACCACGGTGTACGTGGTATAATAAGGTATAGATAAAAACAAAGGGGCGGTTGAAAATGTTTAAAGTAGAAATTACTGATGGTAAAAATAAAGGTAAAGTAATTGATTATGATAAATATGTTACTTCGCGACTTATTGATACCATTGTCAGTATTAATAATGTTTCTACCATAAAAGCAAAAGAATTATTATTTGAGGCTCTTTCATCTAATGTTATAGTTGATGAAATCCTTGAACAAATAAATTTTAATTTAAATAAGTAATGATTTATTTTATTAATAATATTTGACATTGTTGGAGCTTATCAACCCGATAGGCTCTATAGAGTGCCAAACACTCTAATAAAAATTAGGGGGATTTAAATATGGTAACTGGATATAAAGGATTTGACAAAGATTTAAAGTGTAGAGGATTTCAATATAAAGTCGGTGAAGAATACGAAGAAAAAGAAGCAATAATTTGTAATAGTGGGTTTCATTTTTGTGAGTTCCCACTAGATGTTTTTAGATATTACGAACCAGCATCAAACAGATTTGCAACAGTATCAACAAATGAAAAAGTTTATGGAGACAATAATGATAGTAAAAAATGTTCAAGAAAAATAAAAATAAATGCTGAAATTGGTCTACCTGGAATTATTAAAGCTGGGGTTGAATTTATTTTTAATAAAGTTGATTGGAAAAATAACAAAGAATCCAATACAGGAGATCGGTCAGCGGCTACCAATGTTTACCTACGCCGATGCAGTCGAATTGTGCGAGTCGTTGCATTTCAAAATAATCAATCTAAAAGGAGACGATAATTCATGAGTTATACTTTTACAAAATCAACATGTGAAAAGTACACAATCCAGTCAAAAGAATGGTCATATGCAATATTCATCATCGATGAAAACGGTGGAATTTTTAGTTGTCAATCAGATTACGGTGATTATCAATATCGCTGGACCAATCATGGCAGAAAGTCATTTAAGCATTTTTTAATTGAAATATCCAAAGATCCAAGATATTTACTTTTCAAGGTTTCAGATGAAAACCATTTTAACTTTGACAAAACTATTGATGACTGGCACAAAATCATTTTAAAATGGCGCAAGTCCGGTAAAATTGAAGATAAAATAAAAGCTAGGGATGCATACGATTTTATATCAGACATTGATCGAAGCTCAGCCGATGTTGTTTACAATGATTTATATAATAGCCATGAAATGGAAAGTATTTGCGATTGCATTACTGATTGCTTTGACGTATGTATGGAGTACCCGCATAGCGCTATTGCTTTTTCATCAGAAATAATGCCTGTATTTGCTGAAATACTTAAAAACGAAATAGATACAAAAGGAGATGATCAAAATAAATGATATCAACGAAGTATGTAAAACATGCAAAGTACTAAACAGCAACTGCGCTGGTATTGCATTTAATGGCATTATAAAGACCTGTAACGCAAAAATAGACCAATCCAATACAATCACAGCCGCCACACAAATTAAGTCAGCACGCAAAGCGTCAGGGCTATCACAGCTGGCAATGAGCAAACGTTTAGGCATACCAGCTCGCACCATCGAAGACTGGGAAGCCGGCAAATCTCATCCATCCGATTGGGTAGTTAAGCTGGTCGTCGATAAACTTAAGCACATTAAAACCAAATAAGCAAAAATAAAACATGCTAAGGGCGATTGCCTAAAGCATGTTTTTCTATGTCAGCTATTTTAATGTAAATGTCTTTTCAATTCCCTTTTGCAACAGATCAATATATGCAGTCATTGACATGCTATCTAGTTCTTCTTTTGTTAGCCCAAATGTGCTTCGAATAAACAATGTCAAATACTTCATGTTTTCATCACGGCTAAACCTATAATTGCATAATGATGTGTTATTGGTATCAATATGCTCTATATTTAACTCACCGCTAATCTTAACTTTCACGCTAAACTTTTCGCCCATTACGATTATTGGTATTTCAATTGTTCCTAAATCAATTTTACTTTGCATCGTTATTCTCCTTATTGCTGTTTGAATTAAATACCGCAACATACATTTGATTTCTATGATCCGGTTCCCATTCTATTTCTGGATGGAATTCAACTGCTTTAACTGTTACCTTTTTGTATTGAACCGGGTATCTTTTCAATAGCGGCTTATTAAACCAACGTTCTTTAAATGACTGCCACCAATCCAATGGGTATTTTATTTCTACGCTTTTATGCCACAATGCCGGAATTTCCAACCTCATTCGTAGTTGCATTTCACCACACTCACGATTAATAATTTCAACCTTTGAATGTCTTCTAAAATAGTTAGAATCAATAATTCTACCAAATTCATACTTGTCTATGTCCAATCGAATTTGCCGAACACTATATTCTAAATCTGTTCTGCCACCATCATTAATTAGTTCATATTCCATACTTTATCTCTCCCTATAATGTCCGCACGCTGAATTGCTGCGGCTTACATCGCCCTTATGTCTACACGATCCTGTACAGCTTGATGGATACCCTTCATCACCAATATTTACGCGGCTTTTGTTCTTTAGCACGTTGTTCTTCTGCCCGCTTATTGCTTATAACATCCGGCACCATATTTATAACATCTAGGCTAACTTCGCCAATCATTTCAATTTTCACCGTGGCAAATTCTTCTATGTCAAAATGCACATTAACCGACTTCACGCCACTGATTTCTTTGCCATCAATTTTAATTTTATCAATATCTTTTAATAATTTTGTCGGAATTGGCATTTTGAATGCATTAATTAATGTTTTACAGCTGCAAGTATCGCCAAATTTATTTAATTGTATTTGGTCCGATAATGGATTAATGTAATCTTTATTTCCGGTTCGTTGTACCAATTCTCCTAATGGGCTTAATGGCTGTGGTATAACCTCTTCATAAGTTTTTAAAAATATGTCTGGTTTGCAAGGATAAATTTCATTATTTACCCCTTTTATTACGTAATCTTCAACCGATACGTGCATTGATCCTTCTAATGTCTTAACGAATAATTCGCATGGTGCCAGTTTAGAATTTTCATTGGCATAAAACAAATCGCCTTTAATAAATGCTTGTGCTGCCCAATCTGGTACATAATATTTACCATGTGTGTCCATAAGATCGCCATCAAATTTAAATGCTTCAATTACAACTGGTAATTTACGATATTTCATAATCAATCTCTTCTTTCTCTTCTTTTTATTCTTTTGGTAAAACAATATTTTCTTCTAAATACCATAACCGTGATTTGTCGTGTAGTTCCACTAAATATTTAAGTCCTTTGTCTTTATCGATATACATTTCAATAATTGTTCCAGAACAAATAAACTGCCCGTTACTTTGAGCACAAACATGATCTCCAATTTCATAACTTTACTTCCTTCCAAACAAGATCCAAATTATAAACATTGTAAAAATTAATTCAGCTATTTTGTCTACTTCCGCAATTGTTACCGAATCCACAATATTCCCTCCTCATTCCCAACACAAACATGATTTAATTATATACTCCCTGCTCGCTGTGGTTAGCGTGGTGACGTCAATCATCGGATAGTATGCAAGTATACCCTGTGGTGTTTCTAAGCCCACCTTAACGCTAATACTGCTGAACAGAATAAAAGCATCTTTGCAAATATCATCGCCCCATTCGTCGTTTAATACAATGGTAAATCTAATCGGCTCCACAACATCGTTTTTGACTAGCCGAAGATTAATCGTTTTGTGTTTGGCGTTGCATGATACAATTTTCCCAAATAACTTGATTGCATACTCGCGGTCAGCTTTCAATTAATCGCTTCCCTTCCCATGGCTTAATACTTCTTCGCATAATCAGCATTGCTCTCCATGCACTACGGCGACGACATTTCATCTTTTCTACGCGTTCCCAATCTTTTAGCCAATAATATTGTTTAGGGCTGACAATCATTCGTTGTGGCGTTAAATCATAATATACCGGCATTGTTTTTAAGTCTTGAAGTATGTCTTGTATCGATCTTGGATCAACATCATCCCATAATGTCATTCAATCGCCAGCTTTCTTATCATTGTCTTTTCTTTCACTAATTGCATCGGCAATACAATTTACAGTATTTACAATTGCCCACGATCCAAAGAAACCTATTGTAGAAACTATCAAAAATGCTGCCACTGGACAAGTACTAGCAAACTCCCAAAAGTTCATTTAATCGCCATCCTTTATTTTATAATGCCGCGTGTTGCCGTTTAGCCAGTCGTCCAAGTATATGGCTATTGGTTTATGTTCCCACTCAATTGTATGCTGAATCGGCTCACATATAAAACATGTGTTCTGCGACAATTTAACTTTTGCGTCCGGATCATCTAAATACTTTTTCATGAAATCATCAAATCCAGCCTTAGTAACTTCCTTCCAACCGTTTATCTTTGCTTCTCGGTACTTATTGAGATCACGTTCCTTTTTCTTATTCTTATCGTCTTTGATAGCTTGTTCAATCATTTCACCATCAAGGCAGCTAGTCGCATCTTTCAGCTCTTTAAACGCCTTACCAATAGTATATGTTTCACCTTCACCGCGGTCGTATGGATTGCAATATCTTCCGTTGCAATAATATATACCAAGTCTTAATTTAAGAGTGTTCAGCGATACGCCAAGCACCAAATAGCGGATCTCACCATCACGGTCGTTGTAGCTTAACATCGTCACATCCGGAATAAACACTTTTTCAATATTAACCACCACAAATTCATTTATTTCGTTGGCAAACTTGACATTTAGATAATCAATTTCATTATCATGTTCACGTTTTTTGTTATAAAACTGTTGCTTGAATTCTTCAAAGTCCATCTTAATAATCACCTTTCTGAGAAAACACGTCGTTTCCCAAACGACTATGTTATTTACTAAATCTTATATAGATTAAGTCTAAGTCTTAGATATGAAGTCAAAGTCTTATATAGTGGTTCTATCACGGACCTTCGCATAATAACCAATCGAACCTTCGCCAGAAAGTCCGCTGTAGAACCTTTGCTTATTTTAATATACGGTAAGCTGTCACATTCTTCTCTGACTTCTTACCAGTTTCTTTGTTTATAAAATGCATTCTCCATACTTCTATCAAATCGGTTTTTACTAATTCAATTTTAGTCCTTTTTAATGCCGATAAACTCATATTAGCATCGTTCGCTAAATCATCGTTTGATCTAAAGAAAAAGTCTGTATTGTCACCTGTGTATCTCTGTTCTAATTCGTTTAAAACAACAAACAGCCACTTTGCGTTTTGAGATAAATTGCAATATGGTTCGGTAAATAAACATCTTGACAATTCCATAAAGAATTCGTTTCCATTTTTCACATTTAAAACCCCCACTAAAGGTTTATAAATAGGGATAAAGACGTGGTATTAGTGGTACCACGTCTTTGTTTTACAATAGCTAATCAACCCCGATTTATGAACTTTTTATATTCGCCATTTGCAAGAATCGAACTTACACAAGTTCCAAAAATGACATGTTATGTATAAATTAGGCGACCTTTCGACCGCCCAATCCATCAAGGAGACATTTTATGACCCACGTCCGGCAATCACCCCGTCAGTGAGATATTGGGGATGGTTTAATCCTTCCACCATCAAAGATATATAGTTTTACAATCCACCTCTAAGCTATCAACAGCGGCTATCTAACGCATTATAGCGTTTCGACCTGCCCCATTCGCAGGATTATATATTTTCGCAATCACCTGAACAAGGTTATTAGCCACGCGGTTATTGCTAAGTACATTCTTTTTAAAAAATAGCACCTATGGCTAGTGTCTTACAGCCACCATTTAATCCTACACCAGATAAGAACCATGTTGCTATTTATACGATACACAGCCCCGTCCTTCTGTGTATCTTGGCTGTCCCCACAATTTACACCACATAAATTGCATACTAAGAATCAGCTTCATGACAATTTGCACTGTCAGCTGGCAGCCTCCATAATTTAAAAGGGTATAGGAATCGAACCTACGCCATTATTTCCACCTGATAATTATCAATCAGGAATTTGTATCTTAGCCACCATGTTACCCCATATTAATGGCGGTTTACGGTACCGCCAAACGTAATGCTATTTGTAAGAGAAGGTGTAGCAGGTTTCAAGATTTCCCTTGTCGCCTACATATTCAGACGGTTTATCCATCCCACCGCCCAAGGAAAGTTGATCCAGCCCTCAACTTCTAAAAGAAATAATAGCCACCAACCGTC
>Ga0302194_10000096_pt1 | contig 61966 bp, 55 predicted proteins | sample II_Bog_N1_1_FD_200227 | JGI IMG/M metagenome (GOLD analysis project Ga0302194, IMG submission 200227) | Peat permafrost microbial communities from Stordalen Mire near Abisko, Sweden - II_Bog_N1_1 | ecosystem: Environmental > Terrestrial > Soil > Wetlands > Peat | place: Sweden: Abisko...
CCCCTCGACTTGCATGTATTAGGCCTGCCGCTAGCGTTCATCCTGAGCCAGGATCAAACTCTCCATTGTAAAGTTTGTATCCTAATTTTAACTATTACTAGTTACACTTAGTTTGTTACTCATGTATGCTACATAAACAACGATTTGTCTGTCCTAGGCCCCACTCAAATTCATTTTAAGGTCCGCTATTTCATTTATCCATCACCTCAAAGAACTTCTCTTTACCCCTTCAGGTAAATTAGATGTCAAACCTTCCGTTCAACTCTTTCATTCCATTATACCCGCCTTCCATTTTCTCTCTAACGGGTTGCAAAAGTATGAATTCAAATTTTAACTAGCAAATATTTACGCACTAAAATTTATTCTATTCTGCTAATCATTCAACAATTTCCAAGCATACCTTCTGTCATTTGGGGTTGCAAATGTGGTGAAAATATTAATAAATCAAAAACCTATTTATTAACATTCTGACAAATAGAAGCACTATTTCACCTAACTTATTCAAATACAGCAAGAATAATTTGAATGAAAAATTAAATAATTTATAAAAGAGATTAGCATCATAGACAAATTATAAAAGTTGAGGGTAATAAAATAATTATTAAGCAACATTTTCCTGAATGATGAAAATCTCTTTTATACTTGATTTGGGTCAGATAATTATTCTCAATTGGTAACTACTTTTACCTAATAAAGACATAAGAAAGGTGATTGGTTTATTTTATTTCATTTCTGCCTTTTAAAGATGTCTCTAAAATTATGATGTATTACGTGTTAATGATGTAATTAATTTAAATTATTATACAACACTGACCTATTAATTACCAGTTACTTTTACATAATAAAAACTATTTGGGACATTTATAATAGATTGATGGATCTAATTATGTGACAATAAAATTTATAGGATTTATATAAAAAAAATAAAAAGCATAATTATTTTATTGGTTATCTATATGAAAATGCTTCTCCCAAACAGAATAACGCAAAGTATGCATCATATATGTTTAAAGTGATAAACCAGTTGAGTCATTAAAATATGGGGAGCTTAGAATAGGAAGAGAAACAAAGATATACAAATCAATATATTCAGCTTACAATAAAAAACAACGATAAAGTTTAATAATAGCTAAACCAAGAGCACTTGTTCTTGTAAAATAATTATCTAAGACAAAAGCATTTAACTATCCTTATTGAAAAAGTACAATAAAATTTAACATAGTAATTATAAACATTCATTGTCCGTCGCAGCAATATTTCGTAAATTGAATCTATGATAATTGACCATTCCATATTTGAAGAAGTAAGATGTCTAAAAGATGGTAAGCTATATGCATACAATCTTGCAGAACATCGAGATATGCAGGATGATTATAATCTTATAAAATGCCTACTTATCAATGAAGCGGGCGAATTAACTCAGATTGAAGTAGCAATTTACCGTAAGGATTTATTACGAATTGAAAACAATAAAGAGGTCGCTTAAGTCTGATTAAATTATTTTTATTGGCATTCAGCTTTGAGTTTAAATTAAATATAGTCCTTGCATAAAAACTCAATAGAACTTTTTTTGTAAGCTTTAATATTTAACTATTTCACAAGCTCTCCACTTGCATTAATAGTTATCTGTTTCTTCCCGGAATCTAATACATATAATCCCCTTTGATTTGCTTTAGGTGTAATCGAAATTGCTTTTACTAATTTTGTCTCCTCGCCTTTTTCGTTCAGCAAACACCATTTTTTAGAACGTTGAACAGGAATGGGCATAACATCTTCAGCACTCATAAAAGAGTAGAGCTGTGTGGAAATTACTGTACCATTGGCACGTAACAATGACCAGAATTCGTCTTTCTTAACTTTCAGATAATTGGGACTTGCAACGACTATTTCCTGATATTCCAAAGGCAATATTTGCGTACCTGAAAAATCTAGTAACCCTTTCATAGTATTGTTACGAACAAGATAAAATAAAGTACTTCCCAGACCCAATACCTGAATATCTGTATAAACGGGTTTAACAACATACGTTCCCTTCTGATCTATGATCCCAAGCAAACCATTATCACCAACAACAGCTCTGCCCTTAATAAAGGCTTGTGCACCATCAAATCCCTGATCAAAACAATACGAGTGAAGCAATCCATTATAAAAATACGTTTCATTGTTCTTCATTACACGAATAGAAGCTATGGAATCCTCTGTCAGAACGTCATTAAATGTTTCAACGGAATAACTATTGTCTTTATTTTTCAGAATAAGATCTGCTTGTAATGCATTTTTTCTTCCTATGTAATACTCATTTGTTTTAGAAAGCATAATAGAAGAATATTCGGGCTTAACAATAAATGAATCTTTCAAATTAATGATTCCGAATTTGTCATTTTGTTCTACGATTGTTGATCCATTTACAAAATCATTTGCTTGTTTGTATTTAGGAGTTATATATACTTTTCCTTTCACTGATGAGAAGCCATAAAGATCATTCTTTTTAATTCTGAAAAAGCCATTACTATATGGGAAAATCTGTTGATATTCGGCGGGAAGAATTGTACTTCCAATAAAATCAATCAAACCGTATTTACCATTCAACTTTGCAATCAATATACCTGATTTAATAACATCCAGTGAATCGTAGATAGGATTTAAACGAACTCTACCAGTATTACTGAAAATACCCCACTTACCATCCTGATTAAACAAAACATCCTGGGGAGATATTTTTTTTACATTTTCAATATTAGGCTCCAGTAAGTACCCACAGTTTACATGGTTAAGTACACCAAGCTTACCATCTTTCTGAATCAATGAGCAAGCCGGAGATAATACCTGAGCAACTGTATACTGAGGGGTACAAACGTATGCCGTTTTCTCCTCATTAAATAGTCCCCACAAGCCATTCTTCTTTACCCAAGTCAATTCAGTTCCTGATATGGCATAGATATCCGAAAACTGAGGCTGTAATACCATGCGTCCTTTATCATCAATCAAACACCAGGTACTATCCTTCATGGCCCAGGCTTTGTTATATCTGAAGTTTAGTATTTTTTTATACTGTACAGGAACGACCAAATTTCCATTGCAATCAATCACTCCGCAAAGATTACCTTTCTGTACAATGGCTTTGCTGCTGCTGAACGGAGATACCTTTGTAAAAATTGGTTCAATCACCATCATGCCCATCATATCTGCATAACCCCATGTGCGCTTTTCCTTATCAAAATAAGGAAACAAATCTTCCTGACACATATTGCCTTGTTGAGCAAATGTTAATGGACAGATCTGAATAAACAATAAAAGGCAAAAGATAAATTGTATTCGTTTCATATGCTATAATTTCTATTTAATTCTGCTCACCCATTTATTATCGGCAATATAAAATCTCCAAGGCATGTCTTTGTATTCTTCTGCATAATCAATACCAACGCGGTTTGCTGCAATAATTTCGCTAGGAATAATCCCTCTATCTTCAATCCAAACAATATTTTCGGTGAGTTTGATTTTATTATGAACGGATGAAATACCCAAAGCCTGTGAAAGTGCGCCCGGTCCACTTGTCAGCGTTTTATCCAATTTACTTTTCTTTCTTCTTTCAAGCATGTGATCAATACCTTCCAATGGCTCAATCGACCGAATCAATACGGCGTGTGGTATATTTTCCTCATTCGTAATGATATTAAAGAGATGATGGATACCATAGCACAAATATACATAACCTATTCCACCTTCTTTAAAAATAACTTCTGTTCGAGGTGTACGTCTATTATTATAAGCATGGGAGGCTTTATCTTCCGGAGCCTTATATGCTTCTGTCTCAGTAATAATACCGGACGTAATAAATCCATCTATTGCTGTCACCAATACTTTACCAAGCAATTCTTTACTGATCGCCACAACATCCTCTCTGAGGTAAAAAGAAAGCGGAAGCTTTGAATGCATCAGGCAGGAAAGAAAAGGCTAGCAATTATAATAGCAGCAATGACACTTGCAAAATCAGCCAGTAAACCACAGCTAATGGCATAACGGGAATTTTTTACACCAACAGACCCAAAGTAAACTGCGACTATATAAAATGTTGTATCAACAGCTCCTTGAAAGATACAGGACAATCTTCCTGTGAATGAATCGGGACCGTATTGTTTCATTGAATCAATCATCATTGCCCGTGCTCCACTCCCACTCAATGGTTTCATTAATGCTGTTGGTAAAGCCTGTGCAATTTCTACAATTCTTGAATCTTCATTTGAAAGATTTTTAATTCCCAAAATAATTAAATCAAATGCACCACTGGCTTTAAATAAGGTAATAGCAGAAAGTAAGCCTACTAAGTATGGGATAATACGAATAGCAACCTGAAAACCTTCTTTTGCGCCTTCAACAAATACTTCAAAAACACTGAGCTTTTTTAATAAACCCATCCATAAAAATAATATGATAATGCTGAACAAAATAATATTACCAGAAAGCTCTGAATACAATTTTATCATTGGAGGAGCAAGTTGCAAAAAGAAGGAAATCAACAATGCTATGAATAACGTTGATCCTATAAGAAACAGTAATAAAGTCCGATCAAGAAAATTGATTTTTTGCTTTATCCCTACGGCAAGCATTCCAACAAGAGTAGCGACAAAGGTCGTAATCAGAATAGGTATAAATACATCGCTAGGACTGGCGGAACCTAGTTGTGCACGAAACATTAATATATTAATTGGAATAATGGTTAATCCAGACGTATTTAAAACAAGAAACATAATCTGTGCATTGGATGCTGTATCCTTATTAGGATTTAGCTCCTGCAATCCTTCCATTGCTTTTAAACCCAGAGGTGTTGCTGCGTTATCCAAGCCTAACATATTCGCTGAAAAGTTCATCAAAATACTTCCCAATACAGGATGTCCTTTGGGTACTTCCGGAAAAAGTTTTGAAAAGAAAGGAGCGATTATCGTAGATAATTTTTCAATTAACCCTGCCTTTTCAGCGATTTTAAGTAAGCCAAGCCAAAGTGTTAACATTCCTGTTAAGCCCAATGCCAGATCAAAGGCACCCTTTGATGAGTTGAACAATGCAAGAACCATTTCAGGTATAGCATTGACATTATAAAGAGAACTGGTATCGGGTAAAAGAAAGGTGCGTACTAACCCCAAGATAAAAGCAATAGTAAAAAAAGCAATCCAGATATAGCCTAATAGCATATAGGTAATGTTGATTTATATTTTCCTGTCAATTTAATGTTATTTTATACCAAATGGATAAAATACATATAAACAAGATACTAAAATCCCTTTACCAATTAAATGCAACTGATTCATTAACACCAAAACAAGACTATAAATTATTAACAATCAAACAAATATATTGATGATTAATTCTTAAAAGCTCTTAATGTATCACTTGATAAAACTTTCTATATAATCACATCTGGCTTGAATATTTAGCATGAAACCTATTTAACCAGTATAAAACCACTTATGATTCCTGCGGTAAAGGAGTTAACCAAGTTGCCATTATTGGAGTAAATATAAACAATCGACCTTTCTACATAATCACCTGCATCACTTACAATTATATTTCCACTTGCAGGATCAATACCCAATCCATATAAATTCCGACCGGATGCAGGAATGAAAATAGTAGGCGGTGATGAAATATTTTGTGTATTCAATCGCTTTACATCACCATCGATCCAATATACATATCCATCAAGTGGATTATAGTTCAGATTGGATTGATATGAACTGGCATTTGTAAAATACTGAGTAAAATAAATCTGTCTGTTCATTGGATTAATAGCCAATAATGATGGTTTAATTTTCAGTAAGCTATCACCACTCGTCAGCACCCAAAGGTTTTTATTCGTATCTAAAGCAATTGCACTGCTTCCATAACCAATATTAATACTATCCATCAGCAAATCCGTTGTGGTATTAATCAGATACAAGTATTTACTCGTTGGACTGGTAACATATAATGTATCCTTCACGGTAACCAGTTCTTCTGTCCAGTAATTAATGCTAATTTTCTTTTCAATCGTGTTCGTGGATGTATTTAAAACAGAAACACCATTGGCGTACAGATCTGAAATGTACCCCTTACCATTTGATCCAAATGTAATGTATCTGGGCGAAGTAAGGTTTTTAATAGTAAACGTACTTACAAAGTTGGTATTCAACACTTCAATTTTACTTGAATTATTAACCACTAAATAAAAGGTGTTATTATAGAAAGTCAGTGATTGACATACATCCCCAGCAGGTCTGTTATTTTCCAAAGAAAATATATCAGACGTAGTTACACCTGTACTGTAATTATAGAAACTAACACTGCCATTTCCCGACTGAAAGTTTCCTTGATTTACAACATAGATCCCCTTTTCCTGTAAGTCCGGCAAAGGATCTTTTTCCTTTGCCGGTGGTTTACAGGAATATACTTCTAACATAGCTAGTAGAAATATAAATGGATAAAACTTATTCATTAGTCAATTTTGATTAATTTCTGAGAAGCATCTCCAATGCGTACGAAATAAATTCCTGCTTTCCATACCGATGCATCCAGTACAGTACTTGTTTCTGTTAATACCTGACTCATTATAACATTTCCACTGACATCATATATATTCAGATCTTCACCAAGGTATTCTTTATTAAGTAATGTAAGTTGAAAGGAATTGGCAGATGGATTCGGATATACACTAAGACCCGTATTGAAAACTTTCGGAACAACAGAAGTTGTTAAATTATTTTGGTTAATCACACCAACTGCATCAAGATCAAAACCACTGGATGCAAATGGCGTTGGAAAGGGATCGTTAACAGGATTACCCAAAGAATCTTTTGTGGATTGTTTAATGTCAATGGTTCCAATTACATCAATTATTTTAACATAATGAATTTCATTAACATCAATGACAGGATTATTTTTCAATTGATCCAGATCAAAAGGTGTTCCGTAGTTGGCAACATATTTCCCGGCAAGATTAAACAATAAGGACGCATCCATGGACCCGAAAGTTGATACCTGCAACTCAGAATTAGTTTTAGAAATTGCAGGAAAACGAACGTAATGAACGCCATCTGTGCTTACTTCTACAAATGCCAGTTCAAGATACTGCTGAGTAGTTCCCGTTACATCAAAACCATTTTCAAAAACCGCAAAATCAGGACCGCTGCCATTTTGAATCGGAATAGCAAACTGCAGAATAGCTACTCCACTATCACCCAATGAGACCACAATATCATCGGCTTTCATCGTCGCATTTGAATCTACCCCTGCACTTGCAAATCCTAATGCCTGGTCATCTATATTCATATATCCTCTGGTGACCTTACAGCTGGTAGCCCAAGCCTGAAACAGAGAACTGTTTTTATAAATTGCCTGTGTACTTCCATTTTCAACAGCTGGATCATATATAGGCTCATTAAAATTATCAATATCAAAATAAGCAGGTGTATTCATTCCATATGTTCCATTATCAGATGATGATAGTATAAAAATCAAACTGTCGACAGTTCCTAGCGAACGAAGATCTACCCATCGCCAGGTATTCAAAATATAATCCTGAGTATTATTCGTAAAGCGATAATCTGCTAACATAATTTTAACGGTATCAGTAATAGCAGTATTATTGCTATATCCAGTAACAGCTAATTGAAACCAATCCGGATCATTTCCGGTCGTACCTCCAAATTTTTTGGCAAATGCATCTCCATTTAACATGCTGAGAGCTGCATAAGTGGAATTGGTTACATAGAATCCAGTTACGGGAATTGTTTTAGCTGTATTCAATAATTGCACAACTGCTCCTTGAGTAGCAACGGCATAATTATGACTGTGACCAACCCCCGAACCTGTATATGCACTATATAAATTTGTATAACCTGCCGTAGTAATATCCGTCATATCTGAATAAGAAAATCCACCCGCCCAATAACCTCCATAGGAAGTTGAATAGGAATTCTCAAAAAAAGCATTCCCGTTCGTAAATCCACCGGATAAATCACTTCCGTTCCAATAGTTATTGGGACTGAGTTGTAACGAATCGAAATTTGAAGTGACTTGTGCAAAAACACCAGTCGTTTGAAGAAGTATTGCAATAAGAATATAAAGACGCTTCATAAATATATTTGTTAATTATAGGTTAGAATAAGTGTTACTTGATAATTTCTTAAAGGCATGGGGCGATCGGCCACCACTTGATAATTGGCATTGAATAAATTATTAACCCTGCCGTTTACAGTGATTGAATATGTTTTGAAATCCTTTTTAACTATTCCGTACACGTCAAATAAGTTATACGGATTGATATAAGCAGAATTATCAGAAAGTGTATAACTCCAGGAAGTATAATTATAGATAATACCTGTTTCAAAAAGTTTATTGGATAGAGAAACAGTAAATGAATTTTTATAAAGTGGTACATATATCAACTGCTTCCCTTTCTTTGGATCGTTACTTGCCAATGGGGAAACGTTCGTTGAACGTGTAAGTGCAAAAGAATTTTTAAATGTCAAGGTTTGCTTACTGATGAAAAAAGAAATTGCAGATATTGATTCAATACCCCGAGACCAAACCTTCTGAATATTCTGAGGAGTCCATAATCCATTATTGGGCAACCATTGTATCCAGTCGCTTATGGTTCTGGTATATCCTGTAATATCTTGAAATAACTTATAGGAAGTAGTTTTTTTCTCAAAGGAAAAACCTACTTCATACCCCCATCCACTCTCGGGTTTTAAATTTATGTTTCCTCCTGGAGACCAATACAAATCGTTTAAAGTTGGAATCCTGTAATTATATGATGCGGAAGCATGTATCTTTATTAAAGGGATAGCATACCAATCCAAGCCAAGAGAAGGTGTAAAAGGAATCCATTGCTTACACCATTCCTTCCTTATTGATGGCGATAAAATTATTCTATTTTGTAATAGTTTTATTTTAGATGAAACAAAGAAGGCTATTTTATTCTGATATACGGTCGGGCTGGTGAAGCTATTAGATGAAGCTTGTTGCATATAGATCTGCGAGCCAACCAGTATATCCATAAACGGCCGCAGAGTATAGCGGTATTCTCCTTCAGCTTGAATAACCTGACTTCTAATAACAGAGTGTACTTGAGTTGTGTCGGAATTATAATTCATCAGATCATTCTGCAGTCCAAGTCTGCTTTGAATAACACTTCGTTTATATGCGTATTTCCATTGGATACCTTGCTTGCAATATCGATCGTACTGAACCGCATCTGAAAAAGGAGAACTGATAGTCCCTGGAATATCACGATTCATTTGCTGGTACCAGATCCAGTAGTTTATAGTATGATGTTTAATCCTGAATGAATAATCTACATACGTACCGCCTTGTTGAAGTTTAGCATGATTCAGATATTCCCTATCACTTCCATTGTAATAAGGAATACTGTTAATAGCTTGTTTGTAATAAGCTTTGACAGTAAGTTGTTGAACAGAATCACCCAACTTCACGGAAAGAATTGGTAAATTATTCCCATAACTTGCGTTTTGATATGTGATACCTATTTGTTTGCGCTTTACAAAGTCCGTTTGATTAGATAAGTGAATACTGCCTCCGATGGCTCCACTGCCCATTAGAGAAACTTGTGAACCATATTGGATACTGGTATTGTTAAACAGGAAGGCTGGAATAGTAGCATAATCCGCTTGTCCCAACGTAGGACTATTAATATTCATACCATTGATGGTTGCCAATGTCTGTGAAGCCGAACTACCTCTTATGGAAATACTCGCTAAAGAAGACATTCCGTATGATTTTATATATACAGAAGATTGATTGGATAAAACCTCTGCCAGGCTCCCAGGATTATTTTTCATATAGGAAGAATCAATCGTTTGAGTCTTCGTTCCTGTGCTATAGTCCTGATACCGATATCCATTAATCTCAACAGGAGCAACCATATAAGTAGAATCCTGCTTTATATGCTGTGCACAAAGCTTAACAGATGTCAGTAGCAGCAATATAGTTGCGGCTGATTTTACAAATGAAATAATACGTTCCATCAAATGATTTTAAACAAATCATCCGACAGCTAATGGATTTAACAGGAAGATAAATATCACAAAACAGATTGTTTTGCGAACTTATCCGCTAGCCTTTTCACCGAAAGCCTCGAATATTCTGTAAAAGGCAGGTCTTCTGACTTACTCTGTTGTATCTACCTTCCCGATTAAATCAGTGGCAAAACCAGAAACAACATATATTATGAGTTTACAGCAGCGGGAACTGTTCCGGACTCACACCGGATTCCCTTTTAATTTATCCGGCAAACCGGAAAAACCTTTAACAGGAGTAAAACTAATTTAAAACAAGCAGAAATGCAAAAAGGACTCCGTAAAGAGTCCTTTTTGAATCTATATACACAACAAACACTAAAACATATTTGAAAATTCCAAAACAGGAAATGGTGCCGTTTCAATATTCGCTATGAAAAATATTTCCCCGGCACTTTTTTCCTTGGTTAGTATTTTAAGATTAACATTGAGATATTTTCAATTGGCTTCATTCTAAACTTAAAATGAATGCTTATAATTACGCAAAGGTGGAGTGTTTGATTTATTGTAATTTACAGATGCGCTATCGTATCGTTCAATTGGGACAAACTGTTCATGATTAAAACTATTCTTATAATTACCCGGTCGTGGGTTTCTTTTATACTGATATTGAACCGAATCTACTCTCGTCGTATTTGTCGGTGAATGATCTATTTTATGATTCGCAGACTGTTTATAATAGTTACCATTTTGAGCATGTAAGTGAGTAAAAAAGATAATATTAACAAATATTACTATTAGGCTATTTCTTTTCATCCATCTTCCATTATTTATACAATAATAAAAGATATTTTCATGGGAATACATCCCGAAAAATACATAAACTAAATCCGTATAAATACGGATGGTTTATTTAAATAATTTTTTTATCCATTGCAATTTTGATCAATTCTGCTGTATTCTGTGCATTCAATTTTTTCATAATATTAATACGATGAGTCTCAACAGTGCGTGAACTTATACCTAGATTATCAGCTATCATTTTCGTACTCTGACCAGCAGCCACTTCCATCAAAACTTCTTTCTCACGACTGCTTAATAAAGTGGAATAATCATCCTGGCTCAATACAGCATTGTTACTTAATCCATTAATCAAAATACTTGATACATGCGCATTATAATATTGATTGCCTTGCTGTACTGATTTAATGGCACGAATAATTTCCTCATGTTCAGCATTTTTTAATATATATCCCTTTGCTCCTGCTTGAATGCTCTTAACTACATAATCCGGATCTTCATGCATGGATAGGATAATACATTTGATAGCCGCATTTATGTTTTTAACATCCTTGATTACTTCAATACCATTTTTACCAGGCATGCTTAAATCCAATACAATAATATCAGGTACTAGTTCGGCAGCTAATTTTATAAGTTCTAATCCATCGGATGCTTCCCCGATGACTTCAAATTCAGACTCTTGCTGAAGCAACGCTTTGATCCCATCTCTTATTAATGTATGATCATCTGCAATTAAAATCCGGATCTTGCTCATATGTGTTTTAAGGGTATTTCAACATTTATTTCAGTTCCTGCACCGGAAGCACTATGAATAATACATTTTCCACCAATCAACCTTGCACGCTCCCGCATATTATATAAGCCTTTTCCCACAGTAGCAACATTCGTATCAAATCCAATGCCATTATCTTTGATAATCATTCGGATAAATGTATCATCCTGGAATACATCCAAATCTATTACACGACTTTTGGAATATTTCATTCCATTATTAATTCCTTCCTGCGCGATTCTATAAAGACTAATCCGGATATCATAAGGAAGTTCTGTATTGGCAGATGTATTATGGATGTAATTAAATTTCACCAAAATATCTTCTGAAATGCGGGAGTTGTTTTCACATAGTGACCGTAATGCCGATTCAAGCCCAAAATCAATTAAAATAGATGGCATAACGTTATTTGAAATTCGTCTTACCTCAGCAATGGTATCATCAATAATATTCTTTAAATCATTCCGTACAGCATCATTATCTTTCAAAATACCAACACGTAAACGAATGGCCGTAAGCATCTGTCCAAGGCTATCATGTAGTTCTCTAGCGATACGTTCACGTTCTTTTTCCTCCCCTTCTATTAATCCTGCTGATCGCTGCCTTACTAATTGAGCCTGAATTTTATTACTTTGAATTAATTTATCACGCATAACCAATAAGGCATAACCCAAAGAATCTTCTTCACTTAAAGGCTTATGATTCACCCGAAAATTACCGTTACCAATTTCTTCAGCAAAATGAGCTGTTGCCGACAAGTTATTTTTTAATATCACAACGGCCTCTTGCATCTTTCCAATTTCGTCGTTGGACAAATGGGCAGGAAGTTCAAATGTCAATTTCCCTTTAGCCAGGTTTAATATTGCATTCTTTAAAATATTAATCGGATTGCTGATTAAACGTGATAGCAAAAAGGTAACAACAACTAAAAATACAGATATTGACAAAGCTATCCATATCATATATGTCCTTAACTTATAAACTGGTGCCATAGCTTCGTTGATGTCAATCTCGGAAATCAAGACCCAATTTATTCCCGGCACTGCTAATTTATTATAGGCGGATATAACATTAATTCCTCGATAATCATATGCCAGCCATTTGCCTTTTTGGTTTTGTAAGGCTCGCAGAACAGAAGGTGTTTTAACAAGAATATCTCCGGATTCAATATTCTCCAGGAATCTGGATCTGCTACGCATCTCAAAATTATCTGCTACTAAATAGGATTCTCCGGTTTCTCCCATCCCCGATCTAACCTCAACAATCTCGTTGATTTTATTTTGATTAATAAAAAAAACATAGTACATATCACCGGATTCGTTTTTTTCTTTTAACACACAAGCCAGTTGTGAATACTGTTTTAGAATAAAATAAGAAACATCTAATATCTGAATACCATACGAGGAATTATTGATTATAAATTTTTTAAATTCTGAATGTGGTTTGGTATTGTTCTCCAAATGTAGTGTTGTTGATTCATCCACCTCACTTTTCAATACATCACCGTTTTGATCCATAATGGCATAACCCGAAAATATTTTCAATGATTTCCATAAAAAGGGTTTGTAATTTTCATTTACATGAAGAATACTGTCCTTTGTATGAACAGGTGATTTGTCTTTCTTGAAAAGCTGATGTGCTTTGTCTTCCTGTATGCTAAGAACTACATATTTAAATAAGTTTTCAAGTGCAGATTTTTTTAATATATTGATGGATTCTAATTGATCCTGTGTACGTTCAATAATCGCATTTTTTGAATATGTATAGTAAATAAAGGATACGACTATTAGCGTTACAAATCCTATTAAAAAATAGGAAATAGCTAATTTTGCTTTTAAAGATATTCGTTGAAAAAAGAAACCTTCCATATTAAAATCGCACTATTGTTTTTACATTCAGATACCGTGCCGTTAATGTATTTGGGATAGCATAATCATGACCGCTATAATCAGGAACCCATAAATAGGAAATGGTATTTTCTGTTCCGAATAAATTTAACACTTCTACGCTTAACCATATAGATTCCATGTACTTATTTTTAGCAAAATCTTTATCATTAAAGGATATTAATTTTGTAAAACCTATATCTACTCGCCTATAGGGAGGAGCATCTAAACTGGACCTGTACTGAAGATTTCCAGGAGGTCCAAACGGCAATCCAGAACCAAACATCAGATTCAGATATACTTTAATCGAAGGATTATTGGGAATGTGATCTTGAAAAAATATAGAAGCTGTTACACGTTGATCCGTTGGTCGTCTTATATAACCCCGATTATCATCCAGTAAGTTTTCCCTGGTAGTCATAACACCAAGATTGAACCAACTTTCAAGCCCTTTAACAAACTCTCCATTTAATCTAAAATCAACACCTGTAGCATACGCCTTTCCATCATTATAACCAAAATATTGAATGCGTACATCATTTAAATTGTACGGATCAATCCGATCTATATATTTAGCATAACCTTCGGTAACAAGCTTAAATTTTCGACCTCCCCAGGTAAACAATTTGTCAAGTCCAATAACAAACTGCGCCGAACGTTGGGCTTTAAGGCGAGTATTCACTGTTCCATCCAAAGCCTGCATTTCCCTAAAAAAAGCCGGTTGCTGATAGATCCCAGTACCCATGTGCAAGGAAATAGTATTATTGTTTCGTGGATTATAAATATATTGAAACCTTGGTGAGGTGAGAAATTGACCGTTAAGTGTCCAGTAATTAAAACGGACTCCGGTGATGAAAACATGTGTTGAATCTACGGTGTATTTATATTGTCCGTATGCCTGAAAACGCTGCGTATTCAGATCGGTTATCGCATTCACAGATCGAGTAAGGGTTACATAGGAAGCAGAATCAGAAAAATCATATTCCTGCAATTGATTATGTATTTTTTCATTTTGAATAGATCCGCCAAATTCAAATATACTTCTATGAGAAAGGTTATAAATATTCCGGGTATTTAGATTAACAACCCATGCGTTGAATACATCCCGCCCATGGTCAAAATAGGAACCAATACCAAGAGTGGAAGTTGTTTGATTATAGGTAGGTGTATTGGGAATCGGAGCTACTGATGAAATGGAATAACCTGCTTCAATATCATAACTATTACTTTCTGTCGTAGTATAGGAATTTAAACCAATAGTTGTTTTAAAGCGATTGCTCACTTTATGCGACAATCGTACACCTCCCTGAACTGTTTTGAACAGTAAAATATCCTGTCCTTGAAATGCTACATCAAATTGAAGTGGATTATCCAGCGTACCAAATGTCGTCTGGCGCTCCGTTGGAATCGTTATATATTTATTACTGGAAACAATGAACAATGCATCCAATTTGGTTAATCCAGGATTACTTTTAATTCGTCCCTTTGAGGTTAGATCTATTGTTACCAGACTTTGCCAATCCCAGTAAACGGCATTATAATCACCTTTAGTATCCAATGTATTTAAAAGAAATTTAGACGATTTAAGACGAACACCGGAAACAAAAGACAGGCGATTATTCAATGCTGTTCCTTCGACATGAGCAGCTCCACCTAAAAAACCGGCAGTGACAGATCCAGCAAACTTGGATGGTGTTTTATAATCAGCATTTAATACGGATGATAATTTGTCTCCATATTTTGATTCCCAAGCACCTGAACTAAAGCTTACTTTCTTTATCAGATCCGGATTAACAGTGCTTAAGCCCTGCTGTTGTCCAGCCTGGGCCAGTTGAGGTTTATAAATTTCAATATCATTTATATAAACTAAATTTTCGTCAAAATTCCCTCCCCGAACAGAGTATACAGATGATAACTCACTATTCGTACTTACACCAAGGGCCATTGAAGGCAACACTTTTGTAAAATCACCAAATGGTGATGGTACATATTTTGCAGCAATCGTATTTATATTAACCGAATTATAAACAACTGTATCACTTTGATTATATCCAGTTACAATTACAGTCTTCGTTTGTAGTGCTGATTCACGAGCTATAATTGTATGTGAAATATTTTCTTTTGCTTTGGGTATGACAACCCATGCAGAATCAGAATATCCAAGAAATTGAATTTTAATGTGCGCTGGTTTGCAGCAAGGGATTGATGCGGAATAAAAACCACTATGGTCTGTAACAGCTAAGGTTACTGAATCATTCAGAATGATAAAAACACCGGGGATTGAATCACCTTTCTCATTCAACACATATCCTTTAATATGAGCGTCCTGCGAATAGGAATATCCTGTCAGCAACATTAAAAAAATACATATAGTTATAAATCTGAAGAGATGCATGGACAGGTATAACGAAATTTCCTGATTAGTATTTCTTCAGCTGTTCGATAGTTGCCAATGGATCTTTGGATGAAAAAACGAAATTTCCGGCCACTAAAACATCTGCTCCGGCTTCAACCAGTTTAGGCCCTGTTATTTCATTTACACCGCCATCAATTTCAATTAATACATGTGCATTATTTTCAAGTATTAATTGCTTCAAATCACGTACTTTTTGATAAGTATGTTCTATAAACTTCTGTCCTCCAAAACCTGGATTGACAGACATCATACAAACCATATCAATATCTTTTATAATATCCTTCAATAAATGAACAGGGGTATGTGGATTCAAAGCAATACCAGCTTTGCACCCAACATCCTTAATTTGGTAAATAGTTCGATGAAGGTGTGTACAAGCTTCATAATGTACGGATATTGTTGCCGCTCCGGAATCTTTGAATGTCTGTATATACTTTTCGGGTTGAACAATCATCAAATGTACATCCAAGGGCTTTGTTGCATACTTGTTAATAGCATTCAGCACAGGAAATCCGAAAGATATATTAGGCACAAAAACGCCGTCCATAATATCTACATGGAACCAATCTGCTTTACTGGAATTAATCATTTTAACATCTCTCTCCAGATTTCCAAAGTCTGCAGATAAAACGCTTGGAGCAATAAGTACATTTGTCATAACTGCAAATATAGGAAAAGGTAATGGCTAAAAACTAAATTTTAATCCACTTTATGACTTGTACAGAGTCGTTTAAATAAATTGAAAAGAAATATATTCCTGCATGTATGGATTTTATTTCATCCGGAAGTATTATTAAACCATCAGTGGTACTTACAGTACCCGAAAAGACCTGTTTTCCCTGAATATCTGTCAATTGAATTAAAAAGGTATTGGACAATTCATATAGTTTCAGAAACAGATCTCCTGAACTATATGGATTGGGTGCTAAAATAACGGAATTCGGGTTCGAATATAGTGCGGCAAGAGAATTCAAACGTGTATAATGCGGCACACCATAGCCTTTGAAATCATCCGGATTTGAATATTGATCACCTGATTGTGTCATCAGATTTTTTAGTTGCACACAGGATAAATTTGGATACGATTGTTTTATGCCCGCGGCCATGCCGGCAATCATTGGAGTAGACATAGATGTTCCGCTGGCAAGGAAAATCAGGCCATTGGGCTGCATACAATAAATTCCCGACCCTGGCGCACAAAGATCCGGCTTTATTCGACCGTCCGAAGTTGGGCCAAGTGAACTGAAATACGATCGTGTATTATCATAGTTCACCGCACCTATTGTTAACGCACCTTTGGAATCTCCAGGAGTACCTATGTATTTCCAGGAATCATCTCCATCATTACCAGCACTGCATACAACCAATATCCCTTTATCAAAAGCTGTATTGGCCGCTACAGCTATAAAACTTGTCACACCATTCATATCCGCATACGTATAGTTTGCGGCCGGATTATCAAAAGTAGTATAACCAAGAGAACAGGTAATGATATCAGCACCACAGCTATCGGCAATTTCGGCACCACGCAACCAATGAAATTCTTCTATTTTTGATTCAGTTGCTGCAACCTCTGTTCTTAATAAAACATACGAAGCATCCGGAACAACGCCAGTATAATTGGATTGAGTAGCCGACAATATTGATAGAATGTATGTTCCATGGGAATCATCATCAAAAACATCGCTATCATTAGCTGCAACATCCCAATAATATATCACCTGATTATTGTTCCATAGATGAGAAAATGCTGTTAATGTATCGGAACCAGGAAATCCGGAATCAGTAATGGCAATTAATACTCCCGTACCTTTTATATTATTGTTATGCATCTGAGTTATTCCAAGAAAATCTTCGTACGGCTCCGAATCTGAGCCTGACGCTGCTGAATGAATAGCATGCACATTAGATGCTGATGTTAGCCTGAACGTGCTGAACTGGGACGCAACAAATGGCAATGCCATTACCTGTTTATATTGTGTAGTATCTGCCTTAATATAAGCGGCATTTATCCACTTAAGCGTATACATAACCTGAACACCCAATGCTTTAATCTGATTGATATATACATCTGAAACAGGCAAATCGGTTGAATCAATACTTAATTTCTGATTAACTCTTCTGGCAATACTTCTTTCGGAAAGAAATGTTGAAGGAGCGTTAAGGGAATACGATGTCCCTTGTTTATCGGTAAAATAAATGATATAAGAATTCGTTTGGGTAAAACCGAAAAAGTCAACGAAGAAAAATAGTGCTAAGAAAACTGCTTTATTAAGGTTTCCCATAGGCCAACAGCTTTTGTTCGATGATATCACTATATGTTATAATAAACAGACCTATATTGCCTTGCTGTGTGTCAAAACTTAATGTCCTGTATTTTCTATATACAAGTCCGACATCTTTTGCATAAATCCGATTACGGTAATTTAGTGATACAAGACTGGAATCATGAGCCTCCTGAACAGTGCATGTCTTTGGGTAGGTATTAACCACAGATGAACTGATTGTATCTGAAAATGCCAATCCAAAGTTTATAATGGAATATTGCTGAGCATTACCAATATTACGGGCATTACCATTCCATACTTGGTTGTTATTTAAAGGAAATGCCAAGCGTACAAATTCAACATCATTTTCCTTTATATCCAACTCATAATTATTACAGGTCAATGTCCACACAGAATCTGGCTGTGCAGGCCATGCAACCGATGAATCTGATCGATAAAAACGATACAATTCATAAATAATATTTCCACCAAAATGCATGGTATCATATATTACCTCCATCATCTGGAATGTAGTATCTGTGCTTACAGTATTAAATGTTGTTTGATGAATTGAATATATCCAGTACCTGCCGGAATCCAACGGGTAATAATCCAATCCTAATACCGTTGGTCCAACATCCGTTTGCCTCTGATGACAGGAAGATATTAGAATTGATACTGCAATCAAAAAAAGAAAGATTCTATTCATCCGTTTTGTTTAAAGCTTGATTTTATCCAGCCACCACCGATAACATCTTCTCCTTCATAAAACACAGCAGCTTGTCCTGGTGCAATTGCTTTTACTGGGTGATGAAACAATACACGCATCTCCTCTCCGATTTGTTCAATGGATGCTGATGTTCCATCATCATTATAACGTACTTTTGTAATGGATTCTTTTGTAATACCTTTTAAATCTTTGTATTTAGACATAGTAAGTTGATCCACCCACATACCGTCTCTGTTCAGATCTTCTTCTACTCCCAAAATAACCCTGTTCGTATCTTTTTGAATTTCCGTTACAAAAACCGGATATCCCAAAGTTATACCTAATCCTTTGCGTTGACCGATTGTATAAAAAGGATATCCTTCGTGCTTACCCACAATGGTACCATCTTCCATAACAAACTCACCTCCCCGTACTTCCTCCTCCAGTCCCGGATTTCTTCTTTTTAAAAATCCTCTGTAATCATTATCCGGCACAAAACAGATTTCATACGATTCACTTTTATTCACAAGATCCGTAAATCCTCTTTCCTGTGCCATGGCACGTATATCTGTTTTATGAAGGTGACCCAAAGGAAACATCGTGCGACTCAAACTCGCTTGTGAAATTCCCCATAAAGCATAGGATTGATCTTTATTTTCATCCAAGCCTTTGGAAATAACATAGCGATTATTTTCCTCCCTTATTTTAGCATAATGGCCGGTTGCAATAAATTCACAATCCATTTTGTCGGCTCTTCTCAATAAAGAATCCCATTTAATATGGGTATTACACAATACGCAGGGGTTTGGAGTTCTTCCATCCAGATACTCGTTGTTGAAATGATTAATAACATAATCACCAAACTCTTCGCGTATATCAATGATGTAATGAGGAAAGCCTAAACTTACCGCTATATTACGCGCATCATTGATCGAATCAAGACTGCAACATCCTGTTTCTTTTTTACTACCGCCGGAATTTGCATAATCCCAGGTTTTCATCGTCATACCAATAACCTCATAGCCTTGTTCGTGCAACATAACTGCTGCAACCGAACTATCTATTCCACCACTCATGGCTACCAGTACTCTTCCTTTTTTACTCATTTCCAGTGAATTCCTTTTTTAACTAGGTTGTAACCGTAAAAACAGCTACTTAGTTTCTTTTATTATTAACAAATTTATGAATAAATTATCCCATATTTAGATTTAATTACAGAAGCAAGAACGGTAATGGGATTAATGATTCCGGTAATAGTGAATTCCGTAAACAATCTTTCTGATGCACGCTATGCTGCAGGAATGGGAGTTGATTGGATGGGTTTTCAAGTAGATACAGAGGCAGAAAGGTATGTTAGTCCAGAACTTTTCAAAGCAATTACCTCGTGGGTAGCAGGTGTACAAACGGTAGCGGAAACAGTAATCCTGAATCCTGAAACACTTAACCGGATTAAAATTGAATACCAACCTGATTTTATTCAATTTGAACAATTAGAAAATTTAACAACATCCGACATGGATGGCATTTCCTGTATTCGAAAATTTACAGTTACAAAGGGGCAGGAACTTACTTTTTTAGAATCATTTAACCATAATGAGCAATATGAAAATCCTTACGTTTTAATAGATCTTTCCGATTGGTCTGATTGGAGAACATATAAAACAGAAATAAAAGAATTTCAGATTCCATCTCAAACGATTCTTTGGGCACTTCCTATTGAAAAAGAAGACATATCAACAATTAATAATCTGCATATAAAAGGTTTATCTTTAAAAGGCGGTGATGAACAACGACCAGGCTGGAAAGATCTGGATGAAATGATTGATATTTTAGAGGCATTAGAAGAAAATTGATTTCAATATGAAGAATTCCATCTTTACGCTTACCCTTAGTCCGGCATTTGACAAAAGTACTTCTGTAGATGTCGTTGTTCCTGAAAATAAATTGAGGTGTGAGAGTCCTCAATTTCAACCCGGTGGTGGTGGAATAAATGTCTCCCGGGCAATTAAAAAATTAGGTGGTAATTCTGTAGCCTTATATCCTATAGGTGGAGACAGCGGCAAACATTTCCAGGAATTAGTAACAAAAGAGGGAATCGAACAAATTACATTTCAAATTAAAAACTGGACAAGGGAAAATTTTATTGTAGTCGAAAGATCTACGAATAAACAATTTCGCTTTGGAATGCCTGGACCGGAACTATATAAAGAAGAGTGGGAACAAATGCTTTCCGTTATTCAAAACCCGGGAAATGAATTTGAATATTTAGTTGTGAGCGGCAGCACACCCAATGGCGTTCCATTGGAGTTTTATACGCGCTTATCACAGATTGTGCACCAGAAAAATGCCAAACTTATTTTAGATACTTCTGGCGATGCCCTTAAAAATTCCTTACATGAAGGAATTTTTCTTTGTAAACCCAATATTGGAGAACTCGGTGAAATTGTTGGTAGCGAATTAGAAACGATTGAACAGCAGGAAAAAGCGGCCATGGATATTATCAATAGTGGTAAGGTTGAAATCCTGGTTGTTTCTTTAGGTGGTGCTGGTGCTTTCATGGCATCTAAAGAAGGGATTATTCATGTTGCTGCTCCGCCGGTACAAAAGAAAAGTACGGTAGGTGCCGGAGACAGTATGGTTGCCGGAATGGTTTTAAGTCTGTCCAGAGGAAATAGCCTTACAAATGTATTGAAATTCGGAGTAGCATGCGGAACTGCAGCAACGATGAATTCAGGAACAGAATTATGCAAAAAAGATGACGTGGATAGATTATACGAGCAACTTATAAACAGCTAATAATCTGCCGACAGTATAAGAGATTAAAATGAGTGAGATAAAAACTGAACCTCAAAAAACGAACGGAATGCCATCTGGTATTCCGTTTATCATTGGTAACGAAGCGGCAGAACGCTTTAGTTATTATGGTATGAAAGCCATATTGGCTGTCTTCATGACGCAATACCTGATGATGACGGAAAGCAAGTCAAACGAATGGTTTCATACTTTTGGCTTTGCCGTATATCTCATGCCCATCTTTGGTGCTTTCCTGTCAGATATTTTTTTAGGGAAATATAAAACTATTCTTTATCTGTCCATCATTTATTGTATCGGCCATTTGATTCTTGCCTTAAATGAATCCACCGATGGTTTGTTCTGGGGACTTACCTTTATTGCTATTGGTTCGGGAGGAATTAAACCTTGTGTATCGGCCCATGTCGGGGATCAATTTGGCGCAGACAACAAACACCTAATTAGTAGAATTTTTACGTTCTTTTATTTTGCCATTAACTTTGGGGCTTTCATCAGCACCTTAGCAATCCCTTATATACTCGATACACTCGGCCCCAAGATTGCCTTTGGATTGCCGGGATTATTGATGTTTCTGGCAACCTTTGTTTTCTGGCTAGGGAGAAATAAGTTCGTTCATATTCCGCCATTTGGAGTAGATTATTTAAAGACAATATTCAGTAAAGAAGGCTTGTCTGCCTTTGGCCGATTACTGCTTATATATGCGTTCATCGCCATTTTCTGGGCTTTATACGAACAAACAGGAAGCACCTGGATCTTTCAATCTCAAAGTCCTTTTTTCGATAAAGAAGTATCCATTTTATCCTGGCATTTCACCTTGCTTCCATCACAGATTCAGGCCATTAATCCGTTGCTGGTAATGATACTGGTTCCCTTGTTTGCGTTCGTGATTTACCCGCTTCTTGAAAAAATCATTCCGTTGAAACCTTTGATAAAAATATCCATAGGAATGTTTGTAACAGTTTTATCCTATTTGGTTGTAGCACATATTGAAACCTTCATCTCTCAAGGCATTCACATTAGCGTTCTATGGCAGTTTCTGGCCTATATTATTCTTACGATGGCTGAAGTTATGGTATATGCCACTGCGATGGAATTTTCCTACACACAAGCTCCAAATCAGATGAAGTCTACCATTATGGGCTTGTTTATGTTCTCAATCTCAATGGGAAATTTTATAATCACACAGATTACGCATTTTAATAGTCTACCTTCACCAGTAGCTTCAATAGAGGTAGGCCCAATAACATCTATTAAACTGAGTGATTCTTATATTCCTGTTTCAAGAGAAAAGATTGAATTTGAAGATGGTTCTGGAGCATTCATACTTCAGACAAATAGTAAAACAAAAGCGACGGATACAATTCCACTAAGTGGAACGTTTCTAGTGGACAAAATTAATGGTACTGATGGAAGCTTTACCATCATGAATAATAACTGGCAGAAACTTTCTACTATCCGAAAAAGCAGCCAATCCGCAGATTACCGTGCCGTCTTCCACCGCTTCAAACATGAGTCCTATTTTTATATGTATGCACTGCTTATGTTTATTACAGCGATTCTGTTTATTGGAGTAGCTATTAAATATAAGGGCAAAACTTACATCCAGGGAGAATAGATTCCTGAAGTATTTTAAAAATATTCCAAGGAAAATTCTTTATATCAGGAAATTAGTTTATATTTGCATGTCTTTTGAGTAATGTGTTGGTAAAAGGTATCAACTAAATTCATGAGGAATGTACGCCTAGCGTACCGCTGAAAAAATACCAAACCATAGTCTCGAGGTAGGCTATACCAATTGTCGATCTGTTTCTAAGATTAATAGATCTTGATGTCCCAAGGTATTTTTTCATTACACCTTTCGGATATATTATGTAATCTAGAAAAGACGACGAAAAAAATCATTTAACAATTACAAAAACAAATTATGCTATTCAAAGATCTTGGATTGTCTCCTGAGGTATTGGAGGCCATTGAAAGTATTGGCTATTCAGAAGCAACTCCTATTCAGGAAAAAACTATTCCCATTTTATTAACTGGTAAAGATTTAACAGGCCAGGCTCAAACAGGTACAGGTAAAACTGCTGCCTTCGGTATCCCTGCAATCGAACATGTTGACGTTACAATCAACGCAACGCAATCATTGATTCTTTGCCCTACCCGTGAACTTGCTTTACAGGTTAGTACAGAATTAAAAAAACTTTCTAAACACAAAAAAGGTCTTCGTATTTCTGCCGTTTATGGTGGAGAATCTATTGACCGTCAAATCCGTGAATTAAAAACCGGTGCTCATATCGTTGTTGGTACTCCAGGACGTATTATTGATCACTTAGATAGAAGAACACTTAATGCTTCTCAAATCAAACAAATCATTTTAGATGAAGCGGATGAAATGTTGAACATGGGTTTCAGAGAAGATATTGAATTAATATTAACGCGCTTACCGGAAGATCGTCAAACGGTATTATTCTCTGCAACGCTTGCCCCTCCTATCTTGGCATTGGCAAAACGTTTTCAGAATAATCCTGAGATCATTAAAATCGAGAAGAAAGAATTAACAATTAATACTGTTGAACAATTCTATTACCTGGTTCGCAATTCTCAGAAAACTGAAATCATTACTCAGATTATTGATCTGAACAATCTTCAGTTAATGCTTATCTTCTGCAATACGAAGAAAAAAGTAGAAGAAGTTACAGATGAATTGAAAGCATACGGACATAACCCGGTAAGTTTGCATGGTGATAAAACACAACGCGACAGAACGGAAGTAATGAGTAAATTCCGTAAAGGTCAAGCAAACATTCTTGTTGCTACAGATGTTGCTGCCCGCGGTATTGATGTTACAGGTGTTGATGCGGTTATCAATTATGATGTACCTCTTGATATTGAAAACTATGTTCACCGTATCGGCAGAACAGGTCGTGCAGGTCAGTTAGGTAAATCATTCACATTGGTTACTGGTGAAGATAAATACAAACTGAGAGAAATCGAACGTTATACAAAAGCGGCGATTGAAAGAGCTCCTACTCCTACACGTGAGGAATTGGTTGCTTATAAGAAAGATAAATTGGCAACACGTATTGCTACAGAACTTGAAAGACCAAACATTGAGCTTTGGGCTAAAGTACTGGAAGAATACAAAGAAAAAGGTATCTCTGCTGATCAGATTGCAACAGCATTGCTTTGTAAAGAATTAAAGGATCTTGCAGAACCGGAACGCAAAGAACGTTCATTCGAAGACCGTGGTGATCGCGGAAGTCGTAATGATCGTGGTGGAGACCGCGGTGGTCGTTTTGACAGAGGCGATAGAAGAGATGCTCCTCGCAGAGATGGAAGATCTTCTGACCGTTTCAACGACAGACCTGCTTCAAGAGATCGCGATGGCGGTGAAAGACGTGAAAGAACGCCTAGACCAAGAAGCAATAACGAAAACATGGCTCGCCTGTTTGTAAACGTTGGAAGAATCGACAGAATCAGTCCTGGTGATATCGTTGGTGCTTTTGCTGGTGAAGCAAACATTAAAGGTTCTCAGATCGGTCAAATTGATATCTTCGATAAATATTCCTTTGTTGAACTTCCACATGAATTGGTTGATCAGGTAATGGATGGTATGAGAAACAACAAGATTAAAGGTAAATCTATAAACATTGAGATTTCGAACGGTAAATGAGCCATTTGTTTTTAAACAAAGACATTTATTCATACCAATTAGATGAACAGGAATCTGTTCACGTAGTTAAAGTTCTTAGATTAAAAGAAGGTGATGCCATTACTGTTACAAACGGTAATGGCATTGTTGTTTCTGCACAGATTACAAAAGCGGATCATCGAAAATGCGGCTATAAAATAATCGAAGAACATAAGCACGCGAAACGGTCGGATGCCTGGATACACATTGCCATTGCTCCAACCAAGAATATTGACCGGATGGAATGGATGGTTGAAAAATGCACCGAATTTGGTATTGATGCTTTCAGTTTTATTCTGACAGAACATTCCGAACGCAAAATACTTCCGGTACAGAAATTAGAAAAAACATCCTTTGCTGCAATTAAGCAAAGCGGACAAGTATTCTTGCCTAGTTTTGAAGAACTCCTGCCCTTCCAAACATTTATAAATCAGGATTTTTCTTCCTACGATTATAGAATGATTGCCTGTCTGGACGAAGATATAAAACCAACCATTTCGAAACTGATTCAACCGGATAAAAAATCACTGATACTAATCGGTCCGGAAGGAGATTTTACAAAAGACGAAGTAAATAAAGCTGTTGAAAAAGGATTCGTGAAAATTTCGTTAGGAAATTCTATCTTACGTACTGAAACGGCAGCAATTGCATCCTGCCATATCGTTAACTTAGTTCAGGAAAATAATACATGAATACAATGAAGCGTTCTCTTTTTTTGTTGAGTGGTTTACTACTGAGCATCTTATTGTCTTCATCAGCGTTTCAGGCTTCTTATAAAATCGCTAAGCTTAAATACCAAGGCGGTGGAGACTGGTATGCGAATAAAACATCCTTACCAAACCTGATCTCCTTTTGCAATAAAAACATAGGATTGAATATTGCCAAAGAAGAGGATATTGTAGAAGCCGGAAGCCCGGATGTTTTTCTATATCCCTTTATCCATATGACCGGACATGGAAACGTTGTATTTTCAAGCCAGGAAAGTCAGAATCTTAGAAACTACCTTATTGGTGGAGGCTTCCTGCATATTGATGATAATTATGGTATGGATAAATTCATACGACCGGAACTGAAGAAAATATTCCCGGAATGCGAACTCGTTGAACTGCCATTTACACACCCGATTTACCATCAGAAATACGCCTTTAATAATGGATTACCGAAAGTGCACGAACACGATGGTAAAACACCCAAGGGTTATGGTATAATCTATCAAGGTAGATTACTTGTGTTTTATAGTTATGAATGCGATCTGGGAAATGGATGGGAAGATAAACAGGTTTACAATGACCCGGAAGAAATCCGTTTGAAAGCTTTGCAAATGGGCGCAAACATCATTTCTTATGCCTTTACTGCCTATTAATCAATGATTCAGCTAACAATCTTACATGGATTGAAATAAATCCTGTTTTTACGTAACAAAATCATTAAATTTGTTGTTCTAAAGTACAAACCAAACTAATAAAAAATAATGACTGGTACTGCCTGGCCTATTATAATCTTCTTTGTTGCGCATTGGTATCTATCTCTGTTCAGCCAAACATTCTTTCTGCATAGATACTCTGCTCATGCGATGTTTCACATGAACAAATTCTGGGAGAAATTCTTCTTTATATTTCTATACATCACTCAAGGTTCTTCTTATTTAGTTCCAAGAGCGTATGGTGCATTGCACCGTATGCACCACGCATACAGTGATACAGAAAAAGACCCGCATTCTCCTTTGTATTCAAGAAATGCATTTGTAATGATGTGGAAAACCAAATACATCTACAATTCAGTATTAAGAAGAGAATCTCCGATTGAAGACAAATTCAGCAAAAATCTTCCTGAATGGTCTTTGATTGACAATTTGGGTGACTCCTGGATTTCCAGAATTGTATGGGGAACTGCTTATGTATTGTTCTATGCGTTCTTTGTACCTCCGCATATGTGGTATTTGTATTTATTATTACCGATCCATTTCTTAATGGGTCCTGTACACGGTGCTATTGTGAACTGGTTCGGACATAAATTAGGTTATTCTAATTTTGACAATCAGGATCATTCTAAAAATACCTTAGCAGTTGATGTACTGATGGGTGGTGAATTATTTCAGAACAATCACCACAAGTATGGTAGCAGACCAAATTTCGCTATGAAGTGGTTTGAATTCGATCCCACCTATCCGGTAATGAAAGTATTGCATTTCATGCGAATCATACGTATTGTGAATGTACAGTCGTAATTGAATTAAAAATATAAGTTTGAAGAAAGGCCCTTTTATAAAGGGCCTTTTTGTTGGGGCGAATTGAATTCGCCCTTTTAAGAATAGGAAATCTTCATTTTAACACTTATTGGTTTTGATGTACGTTCTGACGAACTCTATCATTGGTATTCTGATCTGATAGATACATACAGCGAATCATTTGAACAAAATGATGGTAAACAATGGAAACAGGCTGCGTTTGAGGTTTATGTTGAAATGATTACTAAAGTAAAAACTGAAAAGAAATGAGCTGGGGTGAATCATATAACCTCTGAAGTAAACTAGGTAACTGGTGAAGTAAACCAGATAACTTCTGAGGTAAACCAGATAAGCTCCGAACTACTAAAGATAACTCCCGAAGTAAACCAGATTACCTCCGAAGTGAACTAGATAACCTCTGAAGTGAACTAGATAACAAAAAAGGTAAACCAGATAAGCTCCGAACTACTCGAGATTACTTCCGAAGTAAACCAGATAACCTCCGAGGTAAACCAGATAACAAAAAAGGTAAACCAGATAAGCTCCGAACTACCCTTGTCCTTGTCGTGTGTTTTAGCCCGCCTGAAATATTTCATAATAAACCAATATCAATCGGTCGGCACCGACAAGCCTCTAGTCACATGACAAAACGCCAAGGTTTTAAAAACCTTGGCGTTTTTCCCAGAAAGAACCCATCTGCGAAATCCTTAAATCCTTTTAAAATCTATGGTTCAGACAAAGGAAGTGTCTTAATCAATATTTACTTCTTCATCACCACTACCTTCTGCGTTACCTGTTGTCCATTGCTTATAAGACTGATCAGGTAAGTACCGTTACTCAGATTTGATGTATCGAAGGTATATTGATGATTTCCTGCATCCAGTTGTTGATCCACGAACGTTTGTAGGGGATTCCCTTTTAGACTATATAATTTTAAGGTGCATACGCCCGATTTCAGCAAATGAAACGATAAACTAGCCGTGTCATCAACAGGATTCGGCGCAACCGTTAAACCAAAGGGATTGGCTGACTGAGGTTTTACTACACCAGTTGATAATAAACCAAACATAACGCTTGTGGAATCTCTCAGTGTAGTAGGATTTTGGGTTGCTGCATACGAATAATTGGTCGAATTCAAATCTCTTCCATAACTGGACACAGTAACATTACCATTCGTGTACACATTAACAAGTGTATAACCGAAATAAGGATTCGGTGTACCCGATTCTAATGAACTCCCTCCATTACCTGCAATAATTTGCCAGGTCTTACCAGCATCCGGTTGTTGTTTTTCCCATAAGTGATTATGTGCGGCAAACATAGCTTCACATTGATTGCTTTCCAGAATGTTCCAGAATATATTACGCTGATAAGGATACGCTACAAGTCCATCTGTTGGAGTCAGTACAGAAGGATAGGCAGGTTTATGTCCAAATACAAAAATATGTTTCGCTCCATTTGTTCTTGCTGCAGTAATATCCTGATTGATCCAGTAATTGGGAACACGGGAATCTCTTCCCACCGGATCTGTATCCAACATAACGAAGTGACTTCCTTTGTGATCAAACGAATAGGTTAACTGACTTTGATTCGTGATTAAAGAATCTGTACCTGGAACTAAACCTGTTGCCACAGGACCGTTGTTCCCGATAATATAGTCTGCCATTTCTCTTACAAAAGTACGTTCAGCGGCCACAAATGATAATTTGCCCGCAGCTGCATTTTGTGTTTCATGATTGCCGGGAATTGCAACCAACACTGTTGATTTCCCATAGAGCGGAGAAGCCTTGTAGAGGGCAATCCAGCCCCTTAATTCCTGTGCGAGTCTTACCGTATCCGTACTATAACCAATCACTAAATCTCCGGTAAAGAACAAATAATCCGGTAAGGGATTTAAAGCCGCCACTTCTGCAAACAAACGATTCAATTGATACACATTAGCAGTGCTGGGTTTATTGGCAGTTGAATCAGCATTATCTACCCTGTTGCACCCAACCGTAACAAAACTATAATCCAGAGTTTGTTGAGCCTGAACGGAAATTTTAGCTGAGAGTAATAGTATAAATGATAAGAAAAGAAATTGAATGGACTTCATAGAGAAAGGTTATAATATAATGACTGACAAAGAGACAAAAATAGTTCTTAGTGTCCAACTAAACGCTGATGATTTGTTATCAAATCATTATTATTGACATAAGGACAAATCCCCAAAATCAAATAACAAATTTCAATCGGACACAATGATTAAACGATACTAATTAAAGACTCTAGGTGTTAATTTGAATCTGTATTTTGTTAGTTTTTCATCTTGAAGCTTGAAGAATTTTCACCTCGAAAGTGTATTGCTATAAATCAATTCTCAATTTGGGTTCCTTTTCAACAAATCCATTTTTCTTGTAAAACTGAATTGTCCGAGGCCATTGTGAAGAATCTGGGGCACCAACTTCCAATTTAGTCCATCCTTGTAATTTTGAGTATTCAATGGCTTTATGCAGTAACATTTTTCCGATACCAGAACTTCTTTTCTTTCGATCTACATAAAGTTCCGTTATAACTCCAAAGTCACCGCCATTATAAATGGCAAAGCAAGGCACAATAGTTATCAGTCCAAGTGGTATTTGATCTTGAAAGGCAATATAACATTCAAATGAATCCCGAGTAGTTAGCTTTTCAATTGTAAGCAATATAGTATCTCTTTCAACAGAAAAATTACTGCCACTTCTTTCATTAAAATCTTTCAGCAAGTCTATTATTAAATCTGTAATAACAGGTACCTGTTCTTTGCTGTACTTATGTATTTCTATTTGACCATTCATACATTAAATGTATAAAATTTCAATCGGATTCATTATACCAATTTCAAATCACAATTCTGTTCTGTTGTGCCAATCTCAGCTCCTAAGCTTTTATAAAAATCAATAGCAGGCTGATTCCAGTTTGAAACCTGCCAGCGTAATTTATGACATCCAGACTCCTTTGCATAATCTATTACACTTCTCATCAGTAATGTTCCTATTCCATTTTTTCTATAATTTTGTTTCACGAATAAATCATCTATATACATGGATTTTCCAACCCAAGTATAATAACAATAGAAATAGGTAACATAACCTACAATCTGGCCTATTTCATTTTCAGCAACAAAGCCATGTATGAATTCTCTTTCTGAGACCATTCGATCAAAACAATTTTCCATCTTTTCAGCCATTTTCTCGAAGAGAGAGAATTCCTTAAATAACTCTAAGAGCTCATTAAAATCAGCTTCCGATGTATTTCTTATGCGTATCATTAAATGAATTTTATCTTTTATAATCGGAAACATAATGAGGAACATCCAAAGACTCTGTCATCTTAACATCCGGAACAGGACTTCCTGCTACCAATTGCAGAGGCAATATTCCGGCCCAAACATTTAATGCATAATCTTCCTCATCATCATTTGGACCTCCAGTACGAATTTTTGCAGAGGCTTCTTCAATAGGAATGGACAGCACTATTGTTTGTTTCAATTCACTTTTATTAGGTGAACGTATATCCTGATATCGATTAGGGATTACATGATTGGTTAATGCTTCAAGTGCTCGTTTTTTTTCTTCTTCATTTTCAACAATCTGTGCTTTACCGAATAAAATAACGGATCTGTAATTCACGGAGTGATGAAAGGCTGACCTTGCAAGTACAAGACCATCTATTAATGTAACAGAAAAACACAGGTCGATCTCATTTTTTAATTGACGTAACATGAAACTGCCAACAGAACCATGAATGTATATTTTATCTTCTTTTATAGCATATAAATGAGGTATCGTATATGGTCTATTTTCAAAAACATACGAAATATGACATACTAATGCTTCTTTCAAAATACCTGTAATAACATTTTTATCATAGCTTCCTCTATTTGCTATTCGTGTAATAGAAGTTCTCTCTGTTTTATTTAATTGATCCATACTTGTTGCTTTTTATGAAACAAAAGTAGTAATTAGCCGGACTATCATTATAGTCCAGTAATAACATAACAAGTAGTCCGGATGCTTCCTTATAACAATCTCATTCCGATCAATAAAAATTCAAAAGTGCCTATCTATCTTCAGATTTGTAATGGCTTTATTCAGCTCATAAAACAAGGTTTACTGAAAGGTAATACTAAGCTTCCTGGGACAAGACAATTATCTGAAATCTTATGTGTACACAGAAATACAATTGTTGCTACATATGAAGAATTGCAACTACAAGGGTGGATCCATATAAATGCTTCCAAAGGATCCTTTGTATCAGAAGCTATTCCTGAATCAAAACCTAAAGCATATCTTCATCCAACAAAATCAGAGAAAAAAATAACAGGATTTGAAATTAAGCAAAATACAATTTTAACAACGGATGTATATAAAAGAACCAATCTTTTAGAACTCAATGATGGACTTCCAGACTCGCGCTTAGCTCCTGTTGATAGCCTCGCCAGTTGTATTCGATCTGTATTACGTGGTGAAAGAGGAACACGTTCACTATCCTACGGTGACATTGAAGGAAATATAAATTTGAGAAATGAACTACAATCATTTTTAAATGATTCCAGGGGACTCAATGTATCAATTGAAAATATTTTTATTACACGTGGCTCTATTATGGGCCTTTATCTTTCTTTAAATGTGCTGTTAAAGAATGGGGATAATGTAATAATTGCAGAAACAGGATACCGATCTGTAAACCTTATTATTAAGAACTTGGGAGGAAATCTGATAACAATTCCGACCGATGAAAACGGGCTACAAATAGAATTGATTGAACAGATTTGTAAGACTAAAAAAATACGTGCAATATACGTAACTCCACACCACCACTATCCGACTACTGTTACAATGACACCTGACAGAAGAATGAAACTTCTTTCCTTAGCCGAAAAGTATAAGATAGCAATTCTTGAAGATGATTATGACTATGATTATCATTTTAGTCATAGCCCTTATCTACCTTTAGCAACGTATGATCCGGCTGGAGTTGTTATCTACATAGGCTCCTTTACGAAAACATTTTCTCCTGCATTCAGGGTCGGATATATAGTTGCTTCTGAAAACATGATCCATGAGATTGCCAAAATCAGGCGAATCGTCGACCGGCAAGGAGACTCCATCCTTGAGCTTGCTCTTGCTGAAATGTTTAAACTAGGAGAAATAAAAAGCCATTTAAAGAAATCACATAAAATTTATAAAGCCCGGAGAGATTATTTTTGCGAACGATTAAAGCAAGTAGCCGGAGACAAGATTGAATTCTGTATTCCTGAAGGAGGTATGGCTATATGGGCAAGATTCGACAAAAAAATACATGTACCGACCTTGGCAAAAGTTGCAGCATCAAAGGGTTTGTTCTTTCACGACGGTTCTTCTTTTTCCTTATCCAATAATTCTACCCGATTGGGCTATGCCTCTTTAAATATGGAAGAACTGGATGCGGCTGTTATACTTTTGAATAAAAGTATGGAAAGTGCAGTGAAGAAACCTTTTTGATATTTTTCACACTCATGACAGATAAATTAAATATAAACCGATCAACAACTGCATTATAAATTTCAAATTACAAACAAAATAATAAAACTGAGATAGCTTTTCTTCGCACCTTCGGTGCTGCGTGTGTGATGAGGCTATTTCACATTCTTTTCCATAGATATATCGTACGTCTGGGGCTTACATTTCATCTAATTTCAAGAGTAATATCATGGTTATGAAATGCAATTTGCTTCTAAATGATTCCAGGAAAACGGGTATTTGTTTTATTGCTATATTGCATTCCAGGCGAAAGCAAGCCTTTTATAAATATTAAGAAACATTTTGACCTAAAGATTCAATCATAAAAATCATAGTTCAGACAAAAGATGTCTCTACTAAAAATTGTCTGATTTTCAATTTCAAAAAAAAGCCTTGGATATCTATCTATAGCACCCAAGGCAATTCTAATTATCTATTTAAAAGCCCCCACTCTTTAAATTAAATTATTTTAGCACCAACAATAGGTTTCACAGAAATCAATGTCTGGTACTGATCAAATAAAAACTCATAATGTTTATTATCAATTTTCACCTTGGCCCTGTAAAACTGAAAATCCTTTGAATTAACAGTATTCAATATATAATGTACATCGCCACCATTCGGAATTTTAGACAAGAAATCCAAAATCTTCTTCGGCATGTGCGATTCATCTAATTGTATATGACTTTCAATAAACTCCCCTTTATCACTGATAAATACACTTGCTTCTTCTTCATCTAAGATAAAGTTAGCCAAATATTCATCTTTTAAATATTGCTGCCAAACAACATTCTGTGCATTTGGGTATCGGCTTGCAAATGTTTTTTCAACCGTATCAGGAATGTCATTTTTGGATTTACCGAATACAGAAACAGAAAAAGCTATCCCTACGAAACATGTGATTAAGAGATATTTTAGTGTATTTTCCATATTTTTATTTATTTAAATGATTAGCTGCTTTATAGGTATTTTAACGAAAAGTATTTATTTAAAGATGTAAAATATTGCGTTTTTAAAATGTAAAAAACTGATATTGTGTTACATATAAATTGATATTAAAACAGCAAATGGTGATAATTGACCGATAAAATTCAATTATTCAGCCCAGAAAAATACCTGTATATGTTTAAACTTTCTTAACACATGATAAAAAAAACATAAAATAAATTTCAAAACATACATAATTGCATGTCATGTAAATTTCCAAGAAGACAAGTTGAAATTAAATTTAAAATAGGTGCTTCGAAAGTTTAAAAATCTCCAAACACAGCTATATATATAAGCCAGCCCTAAATTATCCTTAATACGGTTTCTTATTTAAAACTTCCCCTGCCACAAAAGCGTTTCTCAAATTGTTCTGATCCGATAAAAATCGTAATAGCGGGTGTTTATATTTTTCCTTTAATGTATAAGGTGTAAGATGCTCATCTACACCAAAAACGGATTTAGATTCGGATAAATTATTTAGTGAGTTATCGTAGTTAACACGTTCCACTTGTGAATGCGTAGATTTGTAGAAGGCTTCTCGGCTGATTATTTCTTTGCCGAGTAACTCCTCTTCAATCGGAATATCGCCGTAAGTAGATTTCTTACGTGTATTTTCACCTGATGAGGGAGAAACGTATGGTTTACGAACTGGTTTTGAATACGTTTGTGTAATAGCTGGCTTTGGTTGAGCGGTTTTTGGAGCAGGAACAGGTGTATTCTTTCTGGCCTTTTTGATGACTTCTCTGATTTGCGAGAAGATATAAATACCAATGGCCAGTACCCAGAATAATATCTTAAAATCCTCCATATCAATCCATTCAATTATATAGTCGAAATATACATAAAAACTTTAACACTTGAATTTATGTTAATAAAACTGTTGATAAACGGGGATAATGGGGGCGGTTTGTGGATCTCTATTATGGTATTTTTAAAGATTAAAACAGATTTATTAGAGGGAAATCCATGCAGTTAAGTAAGCTAGAAATTAAAGGATTTAAAAGTTTTGGTGACAAAGTAGTCATTAATTTTGATGAAGGTATTACCGGGATTGTAGGTCCGAATGGTTGCGGTAAATCAAACGTGGTGGATGCCATCCGTTGGGTACTGGGTGAACAGAAAACACGAGCCCTGCGATCTGACAAGATGGAAAACGTCATTTTTAATGGAACGAAGAACCGTAAGCCGCAACAAATGGCTGAAGTTTCTCTTTCATTTAACAATACCAAAAACCTTCTTCCTACTGAATACTCTCAGGTAACCATTACCCGCAGATATTACCGAACAGGTGAAAGCGAATACTTACTGAATGGTGTTACCTGCCGATTAAAAGATATTAATGATCTTTTCCTGGATACTGGTATTGGTTCTGATTCCTATGCCATCATTGAATTGAAAATGGTGGATGATATCCTGAATGATAAGGATGGTTCCAGAAGAGAATTGTTTGAAGAGGCAGCGGGTATCTCTAAATTCAAAATGCGTAAAAAACAAACGCTTAAGAAATTAGAAGAAACAGATAAGGATTTAGAACGCGTAGAAGATCTTCTTTTTGAAATTAACAAGAACTTAAAGTCGCTGGAGAAACAAGCGAAACAAACCGAACGCTACTACGAAATAAAAGAAGAATATAAAAATGCCAGCATCGATTTAGCAAAAGTAAGCGTGCATTCCCAGCACGAAGAAATTAAGGAGTTGAATCAGCAACTGGATGCTCAGAACGATCTGAAGACCCAATATAACGCTCAGGTAAACGAGAAGGAAAGCGATGTTGAGAAGATAAAACTTGACATGGTCAGCAAGGAAAAACTACTTGCAGATCGTCAAAAAACGTTGAACGAACATGTAAATAAAATACGCACGTTTGAAAGTGATAAAAAAATCAAAAACGAACGTCTGCGTTTCTTAAATGATAAGAGTCGTTCGCTTACTGAGCAGATAGATCTGGATAAACAAAGCAATGACAGAGCGGCGTTCAGTCTGGATAGCTTAACAAAAGAAAAAGAATCTGCTGAAAAAATCTTTGAAGAGATTTCCCTGAAGGTTGAAAAACTAAAACAGGAATACGAAGAACAAAAAGAGAAAAATAAACTCTTACAGGATGAAGTTGGTAATGCTTCTTCTAATTATAAGAGAAAACAGGAAGAAGTATATCAACTGAATAAACAGCTCGAAATATTTGCGATACAGCTTTCGTCACTGAAACAGGAGTTAGAAAAAACCACAAATGATACGTCTGCACATTCAGCAAACCTGAATGAATTTGAGACGAAGGCAAATGAAGTTAAAAAAGAACTGATTCTTAAAACAACAGAATTAGAAACACTTCAATCTGAGGAAGAACGAGTTCAGCAACAAGTTATCATGCTTGAAAAAGATATAGAGCAGATACGTGAACAACTGACACAAGCTAATCGCAAGCTGGATTCAAAACAAAATGAGTTCAATCTTACGAAGTCAATGGTTGAAAACCTGGAAGGGTTTCCGGAAGCAATTAAATTCTTAAAGAAGAATGCATCCTGGGGAAAGGAAATGCCTCTCCTATCCGATATTCTTACTTGTGATGAGACATACAGATTGTGTATAGAAAATTACCTGGAGTCCTTCATGAACTACTATGTGGTAGAGAACGAAGCGCAGGCTATACAGGCGGTTAATCTATTGAGCGATTCAGCAAAAGGAAAGGCTAATTTCTTTGTACTGGCTCGATTTAACAGCTATACATCCAATCAGGCAAAAACCTTCAATGATTGTGTTTCAGCATTAAACATTGTTGAATACGATACTAAATACAAGGGACTTATTCAATACATCCTGGATGGTGTATACATCATTACCGGGAATCAGGATGTAGTTCCGGATGATGAGCAATCCATATTCATCACTCAAAATGGTAAGCTTGCCAAAAGGAAATATAGTATATCCGGTGGATCAGTAGGCTTGTTTGAAGGAAAACGTATCGGTCGTGCCAAGAACATGGAAAAGCTTGAACTGGACATCAAGCAGATCACATTAGATATAGAACAGATCAGAAGCAATCTGGATACTAAGCTTAAAGAATTTTATTTACTGAAAGAACATACTAAAAAACAGGAAGTAGAAGATTTAAGAAGAGAAATCAACCTGATCAACAACGAATACATTACGCTGAAAACAAAGCAGGAACAGCTTTCTGCGATGTTATCCGATAATACGTTAAGGCGCGAAGATGTTCTTGAAAAAATAAGTAAGATTGAGGAGGATATCAGCATCAATACGCCTCTTGCCAGCCAGGGTAAATACGATCTGGAATCACTCGAGGAGCGTCTGAATGATCTGAACGATGAATTCGCCTTACAGGCTGCACAGCTTAGTAATAAGTCTGCTGTATACAATCAAGAGAATATTGTATACCATCAGCAGTTGAACCGTGTTAATAGTTTAGAACAGGAAATCGGCTACAAGCAAACCACTTTCGAACAAAGCAAAGAGCGTATTGCTAAAAACCATGAAGATCTGGAAAACACCAACGGTGAGATCAGACAAATGGTGGATAGTGCCGACGTAAGTGAAGATGAATTAATTTCCTTTTATAAAGAAAAAGAAACCATCGAACAAGGAGTACACGAAGCTGAAAAAGATTACTATGGTACACGTGTTCGAATTGATGAAATAGAAAAAGAAGTACGGGAAATACGCCGCTTAAGAGAAGAATGTGACAGTATATTGATAAGCCTTCAGAATAGAATTACAGAAGCTAGACTTGGATTAAGCTCCATCAAAGAACGTCTGTCTGTTGAATTCAATCTTGACCTGGATGAAGTACTTGCAAATGCTAATCCGGATGATATCATACTGACAGCAGAAGATCTGAAAGAAAAAGTACAGAAAATCAAAAACAGTCTTGATCGACTGGGCCCTATAAACCCAATGGCGATGGAGGCATATCAGGAAATCAAGGAGCGTCACGTTTTTATCACAACACAAAAAGAAGATCTGGCTCGCGCTAAAGATTCATTGATGCAAACCATTAGTGAAATTGATACCGTTGCCAAAGCTACCTTCCTGGATGCTTTTGAAAAAATCAGAGATAACTTCATTCGCGTTTTCAGATCGCTGTTTACAGATGAAGACAGCTGCGATCTGAAGCTGGTTGATCCTGAAAATCCATTGGATTCAGCAATTGATATCATGGCAAAGCCAAAAGGCAAACGACCATTAACAATCAATCAATTATCAGGTGGAGAAAAAACACTTACGGCGATCTCTCTCCTATTTGCTATCTATCTGATCAAACCTGCACCGTTCTGTATCTTTGATGAGGTTGATGCGCCATTGGATGATGCTAATATTGATAAATTCAATAACATCATCCGTCAATTTGCAGGCGAATCTCAATTCATCATTGTAACACATAACAAGCGTACAATGTCCAGTACAGATATCATTTATGGTATTACGATGGTTGAACAAGGGGTTTCCAGATTGGTACCAGTTGATTTAAGATCATTGGCTGAGTCTTGATAAAAATGTATCAAAAAGAAAAGAATTTCTTAGTCTTAAAAAAACACAAAATCCTGCAGATATTCTCTGCAGGATTTTTTATTGTAAAATCAGAAAGTACGTATGATAACATATCAATCTTAATACATTATATATAACAGGCCTATTACTCAATTATTTTCCAGTACCTGGATTCGTCGTTGCAGGAGACTGACTTCCGTTGCTTGATGCATTGCGATAATCCGATTTTAAAATCATTTCTTCAAAAAATAAGATAGACCAGATTATATTTTGCTTATCAGCATAAGGAATAATATCATCCAGTGTTTCGTTTACAGAAGCAAGATATACCTGCTTATTTTTAACTTCTTTTTCAAGGTGATCAACATTTGCACCTGTTTGAGGGATTCCCATTTCAGTCAGGCTCGCACCTGGCTTGCTATGAAGAGCCAAGTATGGAATAAGCTCTGTAATGATGGCAATTCTTTCCTGATAAATAGCCGTTAATTCCAATTTTCCCAACTTCTCAAGTTCGTCTTTCGTATACGTTTTAGTAAGTTTAGCATTGGCACTTACATAAGTAAGGGATGTTGCTGCATTTTTTTGAGCAAATAAGCCAGAAACCGGCATTATTATCATAATAAGAAATGCCCAAATGAAGTTTGATGTGATAGTTTTCATACGTTCTATGGATTTGTAAGTAGTATTATTTAAAGACCTATATTATATTTTAGTTATATTTTCAAATATACAATTTAATGTTTTAAATAATATAACCAATCATATACAGTTAAAAATATTCTTATAATAAAGCTCTATAATAATGTTATTTCTTTTAATCGGATTGTACTGGCTCGTACCAATTGCGGAAAGAATAAATCAAAGCATTGTTGCATTTCAGCATAATGTTCTCTCAAAATACCGGTTGCATCCTCCATGTGAGATTCAAAAGCAGCTCTTTTTGACATTCCCCGGAAAACCAGATCTAGTCCTTCAAAATTAGCATAATTACTTAGCCAGTCCTGACGGATCATATAAGGCAATAACTCCTGAACACGTTGGGGTAATGCATGTATTTCCTCTTGAAGGATTTCATAAACAACAGATGCAAATGCACTTAATTTAACAGATGAATAAGAACTCCAGTCTTTTGCCAAAAAATGATCCATATAAATATCAAGCACCACTGCATTATACTTCCCAAAGTAAGGGGCTATAATTTGTTTGGCTTCATGAATAATGGTATGCGTATCTGTATACTGATCAATAAAGCGATGAAGTTGTACACCCTTTTGAATTTCGGAAGAATATTGAAGCACTTCCTTACCCTTTACAGAATCCGCAATAAAATTACCGATCATAATAGATTGATCAGAACCGGAAAGATATAGATGTGCCAAAAAGTTCATTTATTCATCATCCTCAACAATAGGTTTAGGGTAATTTCGAAATATAGTATAACCAATACCAAATTGAAAATATGGACTATAAACAGAGGTGGCAGGATTGATTGTAGTCTGCACAAAAGATGGACCCGTTTTAGGAGTCACTGTATATTGACTGGATGTACTTTGATAACCCGTATAACAAATTCCAAACTGGGCTTCTGTAAAAAAATGTCCACCCATATATATTTTCAAACCGCTAAAAAGAGCTGCAGAATTATAATTCGTATTCTCATTGTTTTTATTCGTTGTACCTTTAAAATAATAGGCGGAAGCAATCCAATATATATTATAAAAGGTTTTTGAGATAGGAATAATTTCCTGGCTAATTCCTATACCGTCAAAATTAATAGATGGAGCCAAATGCAAAGAAGTACCCTTATAACGAAGATCTAATGAAGGAAGGGCGCTAATTGCCGATCCCCCAACTCCATCCACAGCACTTAAAGATAAACCCACATTGAAATTTCTTCGGGGTGGCGTTTCAATCTGACTGAATGATGTTTGAATAGTTAACAAAAAGAACGCTGTAAGGAAATAAGTTGCTTTCATTCGGTTTGAAATAATTCCTGATAAGTTAAATAATTTTAGCCAAAGAAATTTCATCTCTGCCAATAACTGCCATTTTATCTGTTATAATAATCGGCCTTTCGATAAGTACTGGATTCTCAGACAATATTTTAATCCATTGCTTTTCAGTATATTGTTTATTACTAAACTGATTTTTATATAATTCCTCTTTTTTCCGTACCAGATCAAAAGCTTTTATACCCAATAATTGTAAAATATGTTTCAATTGGGTTTGGCTTGGAGGTGTTTTTAAATATTCTATAATTGTTATTTCTTTGCCCGTATTTTCCAAATAAGATAAAGCCGTTCTGCTTTTCTGACAACGTGAATTATGATAAATGGTTATCATTCGGATACCGATTCTATAATAAAATTATGATTGGTATAAATGCAGATATCTGCGGCAATGGTAAGACTTTCCCGAACCATTTCCTCTGCCGACAAATGTGGCGCATGTTTTTTTAAGGCAGCAGCAGCCGATTGAGCATACATGCTTCCTGAACCAATCGATAAAATATCATGATCGGGTTCTATCACATCGCCGGTTCCCGATATAAGTAATAAATCCTCTTTATTAACAACAATCATCATTGCTTCCAATTTCCGGAGAAATCTGTCCGTACGCCAGTCTTTTGCCAATTCAATAGCGGCACGTTTCATGTTCCCGCCAAAAGCATTTAGTTTTTCTTCAAAACGTTCCAATAAGGTAAAGGCGTCCGCAGTAGAACCTGCAAATCCGCATAAAACCTTACCGTCCATTAGTTTACGAACCTTTTTCACATGATCCTTAACGACTGTATTTCCCAATGTCGCTTGTCCGTCAGCACCAATTGCCAACACTCCGTTATGTCTGACCGCAACAACAGTTGTTGCATGTATTTTATCCATTCTTATTAGTATTTAACATTGAAAATACGACATTCAAGTGATACAAAAAAACGTAATAAAGTAAGTATAAATGTATTTGTGGATTACTATTTATACATATACCTTTATTTTTGTAATTAGTTGATACAAGATTTATTATAATGAGAAGAGTTGTTGTAACTGGAGTTGGTTCACTCACCCCGATTGGAAATACTACAAATGAGTTCTGGAATAATTTAATTGATGGTAAGAGCGGAGCTGCGCCTATCTCCTACTTTAATACTGAAAAGTTTAAAACAAAATTTGCCTGTGAATTAAAAGGATATGATCCGTTGAATTATTTTGAAAAAGGTGAAGTTCGGAAATATGATCTATTTACTCAATATGCATTAGTCTCTGTAAAAGAAGCTATTGAACAAGCTCATATCAACTTTGATGTATTAAACAAAGAACGTATAGGTGTTATCTGGGGATCCGGGAATGGAGGTATTTTAACCACTCAGGAACAAATTATGGAATACGCCCGCGGAGATGGAAGGCCACAATTCAATCCATATTTTGTACCCAAAATCCTGGTTGATATAGCATCCGGAGTAATTTCCATAAAATATGGTTTGAAAGGAATTAATTATACTACCGTGTCTGCCTGCGCATCATCTACAACCTCTGTTATTGATGCATTCAACTATATACGTTGGAACAAAGCCGATATGATTATCACTGGCGGTTCTGATGCTCCGATTAATGAAAGCCTGATTGGAGGCTTCGGTGCTTTAAAAGCTCTATCGACTAAAAACGACTTATATTCCAGTGCTTCCCGACCTTTTGACCCTTCACGTGACGGATTTGTCATGGGCGAGGGTGCCGGAACCATTATACTGGAAGAATACGAACACGCCATACGAAGAAATGCACCGATACTGGCAGAAGTTTTTGGCGGAGGAATGTGTGCGGACGCCTATCATTTAACAGGCTCGCATCCGGAAGGCGATGGTGCATATCTAGGCATGAAACTAACCTTAGAAGATGCTGGTATTTCTGCCAACGAAGTTGATTATATAAACCCGCATGCAACATCTACGCCGATTGGAGATAAAAGTGAATTAAAAGCCATACAACGTCTTTTCGGAGAAAACAAAAACGCTGCAATCAGTGCTTCAAAATCCATGACCGGACACTTGCTTGGGGCAGCGGGTGCTATTGAGGCAATTATTTGTATTCAAGCAGTCAAGGAGAACATTATTCCCCCAACCATTAATACAGAAACGATTGAAGCCGATTTCCAAAATCTTAATATTATTTTAAACAAGAGTATTAAAAAAGAAGTAACTTTTGCCTTAAGTAATACGTTTGGTTTTGGTGGGCATATAGCGGCACTTTTAGTTAAAAAAATGGATTCCTGAATCTATACTACTACCTAAGTCTATCTTGTGCACAAATCGCTCAAACTTTAAATAATGAATGCGTTATGAATCGAATAGTTCTTTATTTTGCTTTGTTTTTTACAGTTTGTTCTGCACATGCGCAAGACGATAACAGACAAAATCTTGGTCCCAATGTCAATACAGAGTTCGATGATCTGGGTCCGATTATTACTCCGGATGGCAAGACCTTATATTATGTGATTGAGGGGCATCCTCAAAATACAAAATCCAGTTCCTACAACGATGCAGAAGATATTTGGTTTTCCGAACTAACCCCTGCCGGAACCTGGACAAAGGCTAAAAGACTAACAAAGCCTTTTAATCAAAGAAGATATAACAGTATTGAATGTATTAGTCCTGATGGCAACATCGCCTATATCCGTGGTGCTTATGAAAATGGTGTATATATGAGCACCGGCTTTTCATATGTATTGAAAACGACGACAGGCTGGAGTTTACCTCAAAAAATAAATATTCCAGACTTTGATAAACTATGTAAAGGTGATTATACAGCACTTTGGGTTTGCCCCGATGGAAGGACTCTTATTCTTTCGCTTTCAAATAGTAAAAGTGAAAAGAAACGAAAATTGAATGATCTGTATATATGCTTTAAAACAGGACCTAATCAATGGAGCAAGCCAGTATACATCAAATCAATAAATACAAAGGATTATACAGAATCAACACCGTTTGTAGCATCCGATAATAAAACACTTTATTTTTCCAGTAACAGACCCGGTGGTCTCGGCGACAGAGATATATGGATGACAAAGAGGCTTGATGACACCTGGTTAAATTGGTCAGAACCTGTAAACCTAGGTGAAACAGTTAACTCAGATGGCTGGGATGCCTATTATACTTTAGATGCGAAAGGAGAATACGCTTACATGGTTTCGGATAAAAAAAGTTTTGGAAAGAGTGATATTATCCGAATCAAATTAAAAGAATCTATTCGCCCGAATCCTGTAGTATTGATCAAAGGTAAAGTAATTGATTCAAAAACAAATCAACCTGTATCTGCAACAATTTCGTATCAATCACTATCTGATAAAAAAGAAATGGGTGATGCAACATCTGATCCTGCGACCGGAGAATACACCATTACACTTCCGTATGGCAGTAGCTATAGTATAAACGCCAATGGAGCAAATTATATTCCTGTATATAACAATCTTGATTTAACGCAAGCAGGTGAATACAAGGAAATGACACAGAACTTGTATCTGGTTCCGATTGAAGTTGGTCAAACCGTTCGACTAAACAATATATTTTTTGATTCGGGAAAGTCGGACCTCAGACCGGAATCATTTCCGGAATTGGATCGACTTGTAACAACACTGGAAAAGAATCCTAAGATGCAGATTGAAATATCGGGCCATACAGATGATGTCGGGGCTGATGATGTTAATCTGAAATTATCTTCCGATAGAGCGAATGCTGTAAAGGATTATTTATTAAGCAAAGGCATTGCTCAGGCTACTGTTACTGCCGTTGGCTTTGGAGAAACAAAACCGGTAGCATCCAATACAACGGATGATGGCAAACAATTGAACAGGCGGGTGGAGTTTACGATAGTGAAGAATTGAGTTTGTCTGAACTATGATTCTTGTGATTTATATGATTTTTATGATATGTCTCGTAAACATTCAACGATGGACATTCTTCTTTCCTCTCGCCGTTGGTATTCCTGCTAGCTGTAAAGGGTGATTATGCACTGATGTATCGCAGGGTTACCAACAACCTTTTAATATTTAATACAAACCTCCAGTGGGTTGTTGGTGACTCTGCGTTAGCATTTTTGCATGGGCCATATATTTGTGCGAGCAGAAACACCCAACAACGGCAAGAGTGAAATTTTTGAATAGTACCTGGTCAAATCAGGTAATATCGCTTTCACCTTAGTTGGTACCTCAATCTAGGAAATCACAATAAAGTTTACTGTTTTAGTGAACTTTATTATATATCTTTACGTTCTATATATGAGGGTACGATTTAATACAGACGAGTTGGCAAGACTTTATTCAACTCCTTTGGATCAGATAAAAGGGAAGCTTCAATATTCCAGGGATATAATAAAGCAGTACAAGAAAAAGATAATTATTCTGCTTACCATAAATGGGATCAATGAGCTTAAAGAATATAAAGGACTGAATTTTGAGCGATTGAAAGGCGACTTAAAGGATTACTATTCGATCCGACTAAATAAACAGTACAGGTTGCTGTTTAAGATAGTAGAAGAAACAGAAGCAGAAATTATAATTGATGAATTACTCATTACAGAAATCTCAAAGCACTATGAATAAGAAAATATATGCCAATGACATTGTTCTAAAGGAAAGCTTTCATCCAGGAGAGTTTATCAAAGATGAGTTAGAAGCAAGAGAAATGAGGCAAAAAGAGCTTTCAGACAAAATGGAAATTGCTACCACGGTGCTTAGTGAAATCATTCATGGTAAAAGAAATCTGACTCCTCTACTGGCATTAAAGCTTGAGGCAGCTCTTGGAATTAATGCTGAATTCTGGATGAAGCTTCAGATCACGTATGATATTAATTTGATTCGGAATCAGTATGCAAATCAAATCGAAAGAACAAAAACTACCACTGCTAAAAAATCAAAACTGAGCTCGGCTATACTTCAAAACACAAAAGGAGTAATAAGTTCAAAGGCCTATCCAGTAAAGGCAGAAGCAAAAAAAAAGTCTTGAAAAAGAAATAAATTTATAAAATCGAATCCTGTTTCGGACAATATTTATTCAGGCCAGTTTTGGCGTTGCCCCTCGCCTTTGGTATTCCTGCTTGCTGTAAAGGTTGATTATGCACTGATGTATCGCAGGGTTACCAATAACCTACTAAATATATATGCATGACGGAAAATTTAATTTACACATATTTGGAATGGGAGAAAATCCCACGCCTTTAGGCGGGAACTTTAGTATATTAGAGTAATGGAATATAGAAGTGGCTCGCATAGCAAATACGATCTTAAAATTCATTTGGTATGGATTACAAAGTATCGCAAACCGATATTGAAGGGAGAAATCGCCGATCGTATTCGTCATATAGTACGGGAGATTTGTAATGCAAATGAAGTAATCATAATAAAAGGTCACGTATCAAGCGATCATATACATTTGCTATTGAGTTATCCACCTCGACTTAGTATAAGTAAATTAGTACAATATCTGAAAGAAAAAACCTCCCGAAAATTATTGCAGGAATATGGCTTACTTCGAAAACAATTCTGGGGTCAGCATATATGGGCTCGGGGTTATTTTGTAGTAAGCGTAGGAACAATGACAGATGAAATAGTAAAAGACTATATAGAGAATCAGGGGAAGTTGGATAATGATGGTGAGGAGGATTTTAGAATAGAAGATAAATGACTTCAGGCGGCTTGCAGCCGCAAAACAAATCTACCGGCTTCTAGCCGGTAGTAGTTTAATTGGTAGCAAAATACATAAACTAAGTATATGCAATTCAAATTCATTTTTTTAATAAGGTTCGTATTAGTATTGCTATTTCTACTTTTGTTTAAAGATAATCCATTTATAAAACTTATGTTTTCGAATGTAATTATTCTAGATGCAAGGATAGAAGATATTAAAGAAATTAAATATGCAGAGGGATATTCAATTATATATTATTTAAATTATACTTATAAAAAAAAAGAGTATGATCTAGAAGAAAATGTTGTTTTGATATCTCTTAATGCATTTAAAAAAGGAGAATATATGAAAGTTGTACATATAGAGAAATATCCTGAAGACTCTTTTATATATTTATGGCGAAATATTATTGTATCAGTAATGTTGACTATAATATTACCTTTTGTTTTTGTTTGTATCTTTTGGGTTAAGTCCTCTGATTGGTAACCCGCTTTCGCCCCTTCCTATTCCCGCCGTTGTTAGTATTCCTGCTAGCTGCAAAGGGTGATAATGCACTGATGTATCGCAGGGTTACCAACAACCTTTTAATATTTAATATAAACCTCCAGTGGGTTGGTGGTGACTCTGCGTTAGCATTCTATTCTGGCGCCAGTCTTTAGCGCAGCGGGACTGGTGTCCCTTATTCTCTGGTCTTCGACCAGTGTTATTTCGTGTGTAGTCAAAGACTACAAAAATAAAAGACACAGGAGACGCTGCGCTTAACTCCTGCGCCAGAAATAACAACGGCAAGAGGCGACATAAAAAAGGAGAGCTCACACTCTCCTTTTTGTTTGAAATAAATGCATTTCTTACTGCATTGAAAAAGCAAGACGATGTGCTTTATCATAATAGCTACCCAAGTTCTGCCAATCAAAATGTTCAGATGCGCTTTCCACTCGGTTACGTTGTGTAATACGATCTCTTCTGGACAAATGTACAAAGTGATACATCTGATCTGTTAGTTGTTGTGCGGCATCGTGATAACTTCTGTGAAAACGATTGGTTACATAAATACCTTTGTTTTCATTATTCGGAATGTTCTTTAATACATAATCTCCAAAGCCTGAAAGATCGGATGTAACAGCCGGAACGCCAGATGCCATACATTCCAGCGGAGTATAGCCCCACGGCTCATAATAACTCGGGAAGACACCCAAGTGACAACCTCTAACAAACTGACCATATTCCATACCGAATAACGGATTGGTACTGGCGATAAAATCAGGGTGATAAACAACTTTCACCTTATCGTGTGCATTATTCACCATGTTGGCATTTCTCAAAAATCCTAAGACTTCATCTTGAGCATCGTAAACAAGATTATGTGTTACGATTTTAGGCAATTCATGAGACTTCCAGGATAATAAGGTTCTTCTCAATCGAAGCTTCCAGTATTCGTCTACAAACTTATTTAAATCCGGAAGTTTAAGATCTCCACTTGACGCTGCTGCTTCGAATAACTTCTCCCCTAACTGCTGAACAATCGCATCGCAATTACTTCTTACTTCTTCCATCACAGCTCTTGACTGCAATACCTGAGGATTGATGGTATGATAAGGTTGTTTTGTAATAAAGAACATTACAACCGTTATATCCGTATTTTCTTCTTTTAATCTCCAGTTCAATCTGGCTAAGGCTTCCAAGGTAATATCAAAACCTTTGTTCTTATATTCATATCTTCCGGATGTAAAGAAATACAATGTTTTATCAAGATCGAAAGTATAACTCTGGAAGAAGTGACCGATTACAAATTCATGAATCTGATCCTTATATTCTTTATGAAGATTTTGAAATTCATGCAGGGCTGTAAAGCGTTCTATATTTAAACCATTTGGCAAAACCATATCCGGGTTGCGACCCAATAATGATTGACATTCACGGGCAGTTACTTCACTTACGGTTGTAAATACATTGGAACCGTGAGCTGCTGCCCGTTCAATTTTGACCGCGGGTTCTATATTGAAATTTATTGCTTCTTTATGCCAGTCATAATAAGCTAAATTATCATAAAAATTAGGGTCATTCATGGCCAGGTAACGGCCCAATAAGGTAGCATGTGTTGTAAAAACGATAGATGCTTTTACATAATCTCTCCGCATCTCAGGAATTGCTGTTCCAGTCATCCATTCGTGAAAATGAGATACTGTTCCAAGATCGCCTTTAACGATATCTAATTGCTGATGAAACAGTTTGGTCAGGTAACCAAATGCAATGACCTGGTTCAGTAAATCATCACCATCCGGGGTTGAGATTCCATGATGTTCCCAAAGGTTATACTTGACTTCACCCAACTTATAATACGCCGAAAAGTGATTAATCAGTACAACTCTCGGTCGGCCCGAAACAAGCCAATATCCGTAATGTACATCAAATCCAAGATCACGCAATTTCAGTACCGCCTGACCGAAAACATCATCATAGTTATCGGTTGGTTCAAATTCAGCAATTGCTTTATTGGCAAAATATGGCCCGACCAAACAATAACGATCGCCCCAAACTTCCCTCATAGTTGGCACTTTCGAACGAATTACGGTGTAAATTCCACCAACCTGATTACATACCTCCCAGGCTACTTCGGTTAATAAACATTCTGAATAATTTAAGCTCATTGTTGATAACGGTATTAAAAGTCAATATTTGGTTGTATAAATAATGTCTGGGTGTGTAGTTCAAATGCAAGTAAATTTCCCAAACCTTCTCTATGGCCTTTGAAAACACAGCCATTATCAAGACAGATGCGTAAGTTCTGTGAGGAGGTTTCAATCTGATGCTGAATTTCAGTCAACCGGGTTGGAGTATGTCCATGAATAATTACCCTGCCTCCGGTCAGTTTTGGTGTTACCTGAAAGTCTCTGGTCCACATCATAGAATTGTAATCTTTTAACGGAACCTCTGCTAAATGGTTCAATCCTGCATGAACAAATATATAGTGTTCGTCTTGAAAATAATAACTCGTATTGGCTATGAATTCCTGCATATTATGAGGAACCTGATCATGATTCCTTAAACCATAGGAATGAATAACTTCCTTTCCTCCATTCATGATCCAACGATCATAAGCTATAAAGGATATATTTGATTCTAAAAACATCTGTTCGTGATTACCTCTAAGAAAAACAGAGTTTCGGAACGATTCTTTAATTGAAATCAAATAATTAATAACACCTTTTGTGTCGGGTCCGCGGTCAATATAATCACCTAGAAAAATAAACTGATCTTCATTTGAAGGCACAAGCTTATCCTCAATCAATGCTCTAAGTGTTTTATTACAACCATGAATATCCGCTATAACAAAAGTACGTTTCACAATATAAACTGACTATATGAACTGTATGAAAATTGTGTTTGGGTAAATATAACTAACTATTCTGATGAGAAATACCAAAATCACAATTATATTACTTTCAATAAAAACAGAAAGGCCATCATCACTGAAGGCCTTTCTGTTTTATCAATACATAATGACAATAATCATCGGATTAATTAAAGATTCGGTAACATGTGTTGTACCCTATGTTATTTTAATGCATCGGTAATTTCCTTGCTTAATGGATTGACGCTTGATCCAAAATACTTTATTAATTCGCCATCCTCATTGATCAGGTATTTGCAAAAGTTCCAACCAGGTGCCTGACTATTCCATCCATTCTGTGCAGGATCTGTTAACCAACTATAAAGAGGATGCTTGTTTGGTCCTTTAATAACAACCTTTTCAAACATCTGGAAAGTAACGCCGTAGTTTTTCTTGCAAAAAGTGGCAATTTCATCGGCTGTCCCGGATTCCTGTCCGCCAAAATCATTACACGGAAAACCTAAAATGGCTAACTTAGAACCATATTTTTCATGAAGTTTTTCAAGTTCTTCATATTGCGGAGTGTAACCACACTTAGAAGCCGTATTAACAATCAGTATTTTCTTGCCTTTAAGCGTACCCAAATCAAACGGATGGCCATCTAATGTAGTTAACGGGATTGAATAAATACTGGTGGAAGGAGTAACCAATAGTTTTGAGTCTGTTGGTTTATTTTTTACTTCGTTGTTCATTCCGATACACGAAGAAAGAAACATAATCAGTGAATAAGGGAATCCCATAATGATAAATCGTTTAAAAGAAGACATATAACTCATAGACTACATTTTTTCAGGCACTTCTATACCTAGTAACAACATACTTTCTCTAATTGTTTTGGCAACGGCCTTGCAAAAATCAATTCTAAACACTTTTAACAACTCATCCGGTTCCTGAAAGATCGATAATTCGGCATAAAACCGATTAAATTCCTTTGCCAGGTCAAAAACATAATTGGCAATAACAGAAGGAGCGTATTCTTTACCTGCTTCTCTTATTTTTTCAGGAAAACGGGATAATATTTCCAACACTGCAACTTCAACAGCATGCAGCTTCAAATTAGGTGGAGTGTATTGAATCAGACCTGATTGAATATCATATGGTGATATAATACCCAACTCATCAGCCTTTCTTAAAATTGCTGAAATACGTGCATGGGTATATTGTATAAAAGGTCCGGTATTACCCTGAAATTCAATAGACTCTTCCGGGTTAAACATCATCCGTTTTTTAGGATCTACTTTTAATAAGAAATATTTCAAGGCTCCCAAACCAAGCATGGCATACAAATGATTTGCCTGCTCCTCCGTAAAACCATCTGTTTTCCCTTGTTCTATTGTACGTTCTTTGGCAGTCTCAATCATTTCATCTACCAGATCATCGGCATCCACAACGGTACCTTCGCGGGACTTCATTTTACCACTAGGCAAATCAACCATTCCATATGACATGTGATAAACGCCATTTGCATAAGGCTTGCCTAGTTTTTTCAGAATATGAATCAACACAATGAAGTGATAATCCTGTTCATTCCCTACGACATACACCGATTTATTGCAACCGAAGTCCTTGTATTTCAATTCTGCTGTTCCAAGATCCTGCGTGATATAAACAGATGTTCCATCTGATCTAAGCACAAGCTTCTCATCCAAGCCTTCTGCAGTAAGATCAATCCACACCGAGCCATCCGGACGCTTAAAGAAAACGCCTTTCTGTAATCCTTCTTCAACAATATCCTTCCCTAATAAATAGGTATTCGATTCGTAATAAAAATGATCGAAGGTCACACCAATCTTTTTGTATGAAGCATTAAAACCTTCGTATACCCAACCATTCATGGTAGACCAAAGGTTATATATTTCCGTATCCCCTTGCTCCCACTTCAATAACATTGCCTGCGCCTCTTTCAGAATCGGCGCTTCTTTTTTTGCCTGCTCCTCATCCATTCCGGATTGCACCAAGGCATCTATTTCCTTTTTATAATGTTTGTCAAATTCAACATAATACTTCCCTACCAAATGATCGCCTTTAATACCAGCACTGGCAGGTGTTTCATGATTCCCGAATTTCTGATACGCAATCATGGATTTGCAAATATGGATACCACGATCATTTACCAGATTCGCTTTTATTACTTCATAACCATTTGCTTCCAATATTTTACTAATTGAATAGCCCAGAAAGTTATTGCGAAGGTGCCCCAGGTGCAAGGGTTTATTGGTATTTGGGGAAGAGTATTCAACCATAACCTTTTGACCATTCCCATCGCTAAGCTGACCAAAACCAGATCGTAAAAATTCCCAATACATTAAATCAACCCATACCTGATCATTGAAAACAATGTTCAAAAAACCTTTCACAACATTATACGAAGCAATAATACGCGGAGAATTTTCCTTGCAATATGCTCCAATTTTTTCTGCTATTAGTTCAGGACTTACTCTTGCTAGTTTTACATACGGGAAAACAACAAAAGTTAATGAGCCTTCGAAATCTTTTCGTGTTGGTTCAAGTAAAATATCATCAGAAGAAACGGATATATTATATTCTTTCTCTAATCCTTTTGCTATTGATTGTTTCAAAAAGGATTCTGGATTTATATTCATAATAAACTATTCTGTATTCAATGGAAATACAAAGATGCTTAATTTTTACTTATTTCAACGAACAAAAAATAAGGCTATAAATACGAGGATAAGAAATTTAATAAAGAACAAAGCAATTACTTTCACCTGTTAACCATTGTCATTTAATGGAGAATTCAGATGATTTGTATCAACAAACAAAAACAGCATTAATCGTTTGATTAACACTAATTAAACACCTAATAAACAATAATTTAACTTATTAGAATCAATTCCAATATTATATTTCCGATAGTTTACACGCAATCCATTGCATTGTATTTATTTTTATATGATTATTGCAACTCATTTAAGCATTTATTGAAACCATTTCATGGATAAATATTTTGACCTGATAGACCAGACCTTTTACTTCCCAACGGATGAATTTAAACTGGTAAACAATGAACTGTATTTTAATAATTTTTCCTTAATGGAAGTTGTTAAACAATATGGTACACCTTTAAAGTTAACCTATCTGCCTAAAATTAGTTCTCAGATCCAGAAAGCGAAAGAATTATTTAATCAGGCAATCCAGGATAATAACTATAAAGGAAATTATACTTACTGCTATTGCACCAAGTCTTCTCATTTCAGCTTTGTTCTTGAAGAAGCCTTAAAGAACGATATTCATATTGAGACTTCGTCTGCATACGATATTCCAATTGTTCGTATTCTGTTTGAAAAAGGTAAAGTTTCAAAAGAAACGAATATCATATGTAACGGATACAAACGAATTGAATATACTGATTATATCTGTGGTTTAGTAAATGAAGGATTCAACTGCACTCCGATTCTTGATAACCTCGATGAAATAAAAGCTTATGAAAAAGGTATTACAAGACATTGCAATATTGGTATTCGTTTAGCAACTGATGAAGAACCTAAGTTTGAATTCTATACCTCCCGCTTAGGTTTCAGATATAATGATGTTATTCCGTTTTATAAAAATAAAATCGAATCCAATCCGAATTTCACATTAAAAATGCTTCATTTCTTTATCAATACAGGAATGAAGGATACAACCTATTACTGGAGTGAACTGAGCCGTTTTGTTCATATGTATTGTGAACTGAAAAAGATTAATCCAGCTCTTGATAGTATTGATATTGGTGGGGGATGGCCAATCAAAACATCTGTTCACTTTGAATACAATTACAAATACATGGCCGACCAGATTGTTAAAACAATCAAAAAGGTTTGTGATGAAAACGGAGTAGAAACACCGAATATTTTTACTGAATTCGGAAGCTTTACCGTTGGAGAAAGCGGCGCGGCTATTTATTCTGTATTGGGAAGCAAGCTTCAAAATGACAAAGAGGAATGGTACATGATTGATAGTTCTTTCATTACTACCTTACCCGATGTATGGGGACTTAGTCAGAAATATTTATTACTGGCTGTAAACAATTGGGATAAACCATACAAAAAAGTAAAACTCGGTGGTATTACCTGCGACAGTATGGATTACTATAACTCAGAGGCGCATCAGAATCTTGTTTTTATGCCGGAGTTAAATGACGAACAACCAACCTACATCGGCTTCTTTCATACAGGTGCTTACCAGGAATCATTGGGTGGATATGGAGGTATCCAGCATTGTCTGGTACCTGCACCGAAACATATTATAGTAGACAAAGATGCTGAAGGGAATTTCAGTTATAAACTTTTTGCACCTGAGCAGACAAAAGAAAGTATGCTGAAAATACTTGGCTACGAAAAATAATAGTTGAATTTCCGGTTGCTGGAATTTTCTAGCGACCGGAAATAATAAACTCTGCTGCTTCCAGCAAGGAATCCACTTTATATAATGCCTTCGTTTCCGTATTGGGAAACTCTTCAATCAAAATCGTACGTATAGCTAATTTATTTGCAGGCGTTATATCACGCTCTCGATCACCAACCATCCAGGATTGAGTGATATCAATATCATACTTCGCTATTGCTTTTTCAAACATTAACGAATCCGGTTTCCTGGATAATGAATCTGTATACGTTTGATGATACGGAGAATAAAAATATTCATCAATCAAATGACCGGATTGTTCATCAAAATAGTTATGACATTTGAAAACATCTTCGTGCTGATAAATCCCTTTTGCAATGCCCGATTGATTGGTAATAACAATCAATAAATAACCTGCCTCCTTTAACATTTTCAATGCAGGAATTACACCTTCAATTATTCTGAATTCTTCCACTTTATACGTATAATCAACATTATCTACGTTTATTACGCCATCCCTATCCAGAAACACACACTTATTTTTCATTGATTCAATATTTTACCAAAAATAAGGAAGAAAATGTAATAGTTTTAAACATATTCATGTTTAACCAAACATTAAAAATATAAGCTATTTGAAGATTTAACAGCCAGGAATAAAGTGATATTGTTCATTTTCGATGGTGATATACATTCTGCCTTTTCGTTAGAAATAACCTGCCTATTTTAATATATTGCGTCTTCTATGATCGCAATCATTGGTGCAGGTATATCAGGACTATCATTGGCTTATGAGCTTCAAAAAGCCAAAAAACCATACATATTGTTCGAATCTGATTCAAGACCAGGAGGTTATATCAGATCGCAACAATTTGGCAATTATCTACTCGAAATAGGTCCTAATTCCATTTTACTGGATGCTGCTTTTGAATCTTTCCTTAGCGAACTAGGATTGGAGTCTGAAATCACCTTTGCAGCTGCTGTTAATAAAAACAGATTTATTTATAAAAACGGTGCTGTACAAAAAATCCCTTCAGGCCCAATAAGTCTTTTATTCTCAGACTTCTTCTCCTTTAAAACAAAAAAAGCAATTCTTACAGAAGCTTTAAAAAAAAGTGAATCGAAACCTGAAGAATCGATCTATGATTTTTTCAGCAGAAGATTCAGTAAAGAATTAACCAATCTCATTGTCGACCCTTTTACTACAGGTGTTTATGCAGGCGACACGAAGCAATTATTGATTGAAGATACATTTCCCACCTTATATGCATTTGAACAGAAACATGGAAGTGTTATCAAGGGAGTATTCAAAGAAGGTTTCGGTGGAAGAAGAAAAACAGCCTCCTTCAAAAATGGCTTACAGACTCTTTCAGATAAAATTGCTTCGAGTCTTACTTCTGTTGAATACAATAAAAAGGTAACTAATATTAAAACAACTCAAGAAGGTGTTGAGCTTGATATTTATGATCAACATTCTCTGTTAACAGAAACACGCAAGCTAACTAAAGTAGTATTCTGCGGAACAACATTTCATGCCAGTGAAATACTTAACCAATCATTTCCTAATGTTGCTGATACGTTGAATCAGGTAAACTACGCTCCGGTAAAAGCCCTGTATGCAGCTTTTAAAAAAACGGACGTACAAAATCCGATGCAAGGATTTGGTGTATTGTATCCATCCGTGGAAAATTCTTTTCTGGCTGGTACCATATGGAACAGCAGCATATTCTCCAACCGTTGTCCAGAAGATGAAATACTCACGACCTCCTTTATTGGCGGCATGAAACATCCGGAACATACTCTGTTAAATGATATCGAATTAAAAGAACGCGCTGTCAATCAACTGAAAAAAGATTTACAAATCAACGGAAACCCTACTTTTGTTCATTCTGCTGGTTGGAATAAAGCAATTCCTCAATACGATTTAGCCTTGAGAAACGCACGAAATTCCGTGTGTACGTTAAAAAATAAAAATATCTTTTTTAGTTCAAACTGGACAAATTCAATCGCTTTAGGTAATTGCATACAAAATGCGCGACAATTAGCGTTGGAACTTTAGCAAAACAATTCTTAACTTCGGGCATGAGTAAAAATCTGGTCATTGTTCCTACCTATAATGAAATTGAAAACATTGGATTACTGATTGAAAAAGTGATGTCGCTGGATGTAGCTTTTGACATTCTTGTAATTGATGACAATTCGCCGGACGGAACCGCTGACTTGGTAAAGCTTCTCGCTCAACAATATCCCCATCGTGTTCATTTGCTTCAAAGACCTGGTAAATTAGGTTTAGGTACTGCCTATATTGCAGGCTTTAAGTATGGAATCAAACACATGTACGATTACATGTGTGAAATGGACGCTGATTTTTCACATAATCCTGAAGATCTTATACGATTGCATGATGCCTGCGAAAACGAAGGTTTTGATGTTGCAGTAGGTAGTCGTTATGTGCACGGTGTCACCGTTATTAACTGGCCTATAGGACGTGTGCTGATGTCTTATTTCGCCAGCAGATATGTACGTCTAATAACAGGTATTCCGATTGAAGATACAACAGCTGGCTTTAAATGCTATAGCCGCAAAACACTGGAGACTATTCCGTTTGATACGATTAAATTCGTAGGATACGCTTTTCAGATTCAGATGAAGTTTCTGTGCTGGAAATATGGTTTTAAAATGAAAGAGGTGCCTATTATTTTTATGGATCGAACACGAGGAACCTCAAAAATGTCTATGAATATTTTTAAAGAAGCTATTGTAGGCGTTGTATTTATGAAGTTTAAAAGTTTATTTAAAACGTATCATCCAAGCTGATTTTTATATAATTATTCAGCCTTTATAAAATTCGATCTTAAACATTCAGAACGGTCGCACGGCTGGGAAAATCCGTCTGACCGTTTGTGCATAACACAAGCATATATTCATAAACAAGCATTCAGCTCCCCTTGTTTAATAGAGCTTTTCAATACTGAACTATCATAGCCTTCAGACCGCTTTTTCCAGCGGTCCGAAGGCTTGTCGTTATATACTTCCTTATGATTTTAATTAAATTTAATTGCTTTTACAGGCGATACTCTGGATATAAAAAATACAGGGAGCCACAACACTAATGTTAATAATATAAAGGCAATAACATTAATGAATATTATTGAAATCCAGGGAAATTCAATCGGAACAGAGCTCATAAAATAATTTTCAGCATCCAGTGGTATAATAGCTGTATAATATTGAATAGAACATAACACCAGAGCAACAGCATTACCTGTTATCATTCCCGTAAGAATAATTTTAAAACCATTCCATAAAAAAATTTTACTTACTTCGGAATTTGTTGTACCGAAGGCTTTCAATAGACCAACCATAGGTGTACGTTCCATTATCATAACAATCAAGGTGGATATGATAACGAAAATAGAAACACCCATAATCAAAGCAAGAAATATCGTTACGTTGCGGTCCAGTAATTCGAGCCAATCAAAAATCTGCATGTACTTATGTGTAATAAGCTGTATCTGCATGTCGTAATCCATCTGCTTGTATACTTGATTTGCAATCGTATCCAATTGATTAAAGTCGGATACATAAATTTCCATACCACCTACCTGATCGTGTGTCCACCCGTTAAGAACTCTGTTCAGGCGAATATCACCGATAATAAATAATTCATCCAGTTCTTCCAAACCTGTTTTATATATTCCTGTAATGGAAACTTTGCGATACCTAGGTGGATTCTGTACAAAATACAGTAAGAGACTATCTCCCACTTTGAGTTTAAGTTTCGTAGCAATTTTCTCACTTACAACAATTTCTTTGGAATAAGAAGAATCAGCTAAGGAAATAAAACGACCGGATTTCATGTTATTCTGGAATCGCTCCAGATCGAAATCGGAGCCGATACCTTTTAAAATAACGCCCTGTATCTCCCCTTTTGATTTCAGCAGACAAGGTTTATGTGAAACACCTTGTATATGCTCAATTCCTGATATCGTACTCAATCGTTTTAAATCGTCCTTATAAATAACAAAAGGCGTTTCTTCGTATGATCTGTCAACATCGTATTTGGTTAGATAAATATGAGAACCAAAACTGAAGATCTTTTCTTTGATGCGTTTCTTAAAGCCATCCAAAATACACAAAGAGGTTACCGACAGTAAAAAGCTGAGAAAAATAATAATAACCGCAATCCTATGAACCAGGGAAGAAAATGATTGGCGATCATTTTTCTGTATTCTTGACGATATAAAGTAATAAAGATTCAAATTTTATTAATTTTGAATATGTACATACATTCAAATATACTTAATTCGAACGGTATTAAAGGAGTCTTTATATTCTTAATTCTGATAATACCTACTTCTTCGATTTTTTCAAATTCGACTTGCACATCTTTGAAAAAAAACGGCTATACCGAATCATTTAATACAGATTCTATTCATTCCAAAACAAATATAAAAACAGGTGCCGAGCAACTGGATAAGTATCTGAGCCTCTTGAAAAATAAGCGGGTCGGCTTGGTTATAAACCAAACAGCAACAATTGGTCAAACACATCTTATAGATACCTTAACGTCTTTAGGTATAACCATTAAACGGATTTTTGCACCCGAGCATGGCTATCGGGGAACAGCAGATGCAGGAGAACATGTGTCCGCTGAAACCGATAAGAAAACGGGCATACCCGTTGTCTCTTTATATGGCAAAAATAAAAAACCAAGTGCGGAACAATTAATGGATCTAGATATTGTTGTCTATGACATCCAGGATGTTGGAGTACGTTTTTACACCTATATTTCAACCATGTATCTGGTCATGGAAAGTTGTGCAGAAAACCATAAACCATTTATCATATTAGACAGACCAAATCCCAACGGAGATTATGTGGACGGTCCGGTATTAGACATGAGTCTGAAATCTTTTGTTGGCATGCTGCCATTACCGGTGGTGCATGGTTTAACCAGCGGTGAGCTGGCTCAGATGATTAATGGAGAGAAATGGTTGAAAGACAGTCTGCATTGTAGTGTAACCATTATTCCGGTAGCAAACTATACACATTCAACCGAATATATTTTACCTATCAAACCATCCCCTAACCTCCCAAATCATCAGGCAATCCGATTATATCCTTCGCTGGGTATCTTTGAAGGAACCAATGTAAGTGTCGGCAGAGGCACTTATTTTCCATTCCAGGTACTCGGTTCTCCCTATATTACAGATACAGCATTTTCATTCACTCCCATAAGTATTGTGGGTATGGCAAAAGACCCCATGTATATGAATCAGAAGTGTTATGGTTTTGATTTGAAAAAAGTTACGTACAAAAAAGCATTTGATCTGAGTTATGTCATTAAGATGTATACCCTTACTTCAAACAAAAGTACCTATTTCGGAACAACAAATTTCTTTGATAAGTTATGTGGTAATACCTTATTGAAAAAACAAATTACAGATGGCTTAAGTGAAGCTGAGATACGGAAGACCTGGCAGAAAGAACTCAGCACATACAAAGCGATGCGTAAGAAGTATTTGCTTTATACGGATTTTGAATAACTTCTCGCTTTGTAAATTTATTATTGGCGAATAGCTATACCTTTAAAGACAGAAATGAAACTTAGAATTATATATATGGGTACGCCTGATTTTGCAGTGCCCAGTCTTGAAATACTGATTGAACAAGGCTATGATGTAGCGGCTGTGGTTACGGTTCCGGATAAACCCGCGGGCCGCGGTTTAAAGGTTCAATATTCAGCGGTTAAAGAAACGGCCCTGAAATACAATATACCTGTTCTGCAACCGGAAAAGTTAAAAGATGAAAATTTCATTGAAGAACTAAAATCTTTTAATGCCAATCTTTTTATTGTTGTTGCTTTTCGTATGTTACCGGAAGTAGTCTGGCAAATGCCTTCCATCGGAACCTTTAACCTGCATGGCTCCCTATTGCCAAAATATCGTGGTGCTGCACCTATTAACTGGGCCATTATTAATGGGGAGACTGAAACGGGTTGCACGACATTCTTTCTGAAACATCAGATTGATACCGGCGATATACTGTTGCAAGAGAAAATAGCGATACAAGGAGATGATACGTTTGAAACCGTTTATAATTCCCTAAAAGTAATAGGTGCCGGTCTGGTTTTGAAAACAGTAAAGCTAATTGAAAGCGAACACTATATTTTACAGCAGCAAGTCGGTGAATCCATTCATGCCCCAAAAATATTTAAGGAAACGGGATTGATCGACTGGAACAAAAAAGCTTCAGAAATCAATAACCTGATCCGAGGGCTGAATCCTTTTCCAGGAGCATGGTTTGTTCATAACGACAAAACTTATAAAGTATTTAAAGCTATAGCGGAACCTTCCTCTGTAAAGCAAGAAATAGGAACTATACATACAGACAATAAAACATTTCTTAAAATGGTTTGTGGGGATGGATATTTATCGATCATTGAAATACAGGCTGAAGGTAAAAAGAGAATGTCTGTAAACGATTTTCTGAAAGGAAATAAATTATGATACGATCCATTATAGTCGCTCAATCGGAGAATCGGGTTATCGGTATTAACAATACTCTACCCTGGCATTTACCGGCAGATCTAAAACGATTCAAAGAAATCACTATGGGACATCATATATTGATGGGTAGAAAAACCTATGAATCTATTGGTAAACCTTTACCCGGCCGAACAAGTGTAGTCATAACACGCAGTAAAGATTTAAACTTTGAAGGTTGCATCATGGCGTATTCACTGGAAGAAGCCTTTGAGATCGCACAAAAAAACGGAGATCAGGAAGCCTTTCTTATTGGCGGTGCAGATATGATCAAACAAGGCATTCAGCATTGCGATACCTTATATCTAACAACCATACATCAGCATTTTGAAGGCGATACATTTCTAGATCCGCTTTCCGTTGATTGGAAAAAAGTAAGCGAAGAAGCGCATCAGCCGGATGAGAAGAATGCGTATAGTTATACGTTTGAGAGGTATGAGAATGAGAGGTTGAAGGGATAGGAATTACACCTGTGATTGACATTGTTAGTGTTTATGATTACATAAATACATCTATAACAAAGAGATGTGATCGCTGTTACCCAAAAATCCACTAGCATATTTTTATTAAATGAAAAAGCCGAAGTAAAAATACTCCGGCTTTTATATTTGATAGTATCAGTAGACCCTAATTATTAAAATTCCTGAAGGGAAACATTATTGAACTGTCCATTAGTTACAGTTAAAGTTGCTGGAGTGCTTCCTTTTGTACCTGATGCAGTATAGCTATATGTTCCGCTCATTTTTTTATTTACAGTATCCAGATTTGTTATTGTAAGAGTACCGGTAGCTAAACTATCATTATAGTTGGCATTTGTTTCATAATATGTTACCGATGCAATAGTAGTTGAATTTGTTGGAAGATTACTTACACCATAAATGGTATAAGTACCTGTAGTAATTGGCGATCCGGATTCAATTAAAACGCCAGATATAACAGTGTCTCCTGCAGTAGGAATATTTGCTTGAAGATAAAATAATGTATAAACCTTAACACCTTTCACTGTTTGTGTATATGTATAATTCGCATATGATCCACTGGAAGAAATGGAAGGAGTAAAAGTTCCGGAAATTAAAGCCGTATCATTTGGAACTGTTATAAATGAACCTGCTGAATATGTTTTACTATTAATTGTTACTTGCGATCCTGTTGGTGTCGGAGTAGAAGAGTTTGAACTACTTTTCTTAGAACATGAAACAGAAAATATTATTGAGACTACAATAAAAGGAATTGTAAGAAGTTGTTTTTTCATAATAAAAGTTTGTTTTAAATAATTAAAATTACTGACAAACGATTAAAGTTATTAAGATAATCGACCAGTCTTAGAAAAATACAAAGGCGGATTTTACAGTTTGTAATCTCCGCCTTTTTTCTGATGTTGCAGTTACCAAGCCGCAGATCAT
>Ga0302194_10000102_pt1 | contig 60886 bp, 37 predicted proteins | sample II_Bog_N1_1_FD_200227 | JGI IMG/M metagenome (GOLD analysis project Ga0302194, IMG submission 200227) | Peat permafrost microbial communities from Stordalen Mire near Abisko, Sweden - II_Bog_N1_1 | ecosystem: Environmental > Terrestrial > Soil > Wetlands > Peat | place: Sweden: Abisko...
GCGGCGTCGAGTAGAAGTTGGTCAGCACCCTTACGCAGCCGCTCTGGTTGACCTGGGGAAAATGCAACGCGGCCAGATCGAAGCCTTCTGCAGCCAACGGCAGCAGATGCTCGCGCTCGGCCAGCATAGATGCACCGATCGACAGGCCGCGGCCGGCGATGATCCGGTTCTGTTCCTCAACCAAACCGGACTCCAGATGCCGGTTCAGTCCTTCCAGATCGTGCACCTTCGGTACGGGGACAAGATGGTTGCGCCGGAACTGGCCGCCCTCGCCCTCGACACCACCCTTCTCGTGGCCTTCGCCCGGCGTGCAGAACTCCGCCCGAAAGCCCCAGTGCGAGCGGAAGGCAATGAACCGCGTGGTCTCTTCCCGCTGATGGCCGCGCAGGATCTTCTTTACCGCGCTGGACAGGTTATCGAATCGCAAAGTGCGAAAGACCCCGCCAAACCAGGCGAACGCCAACTCGTGCGCTTCCAGAAAAGCCTGTTGTGTGGCGTGCGGATAGGCCCGATGAAAGGCCCCGCCCGAGGCCATCGAGCGCATGCAGAAGATGTAGACCTTGCGCGGCTGACCATCAAACACTGCCTGGATCTCGTACCAGTCCACTTGCGCCTCGCCGCCGAACTGGTACGACTGTGGCACGAAGACCTCGTGACACAGCAACCCCAGCGCCTGCTTGCGCAGATTTACATACTCGCGCACCGTGGACTCGCCGACAACGATCTCCGGCTTCTCCTGCCGCAGCCGCATCCAGATGCGATGAGCCGTATGACGCTGCTTGCGCGGAGCGTGACGATCAGCCTCCAGAATCGCGTCGATAAACGGTATCGCCGGGGCCAGCCTGGTACGCTCCCGTTGCGGCTTCTTCCGATCCGGAGGCATCGCGTTGGCCAAAGCCCGGCGCACCTCCCGTCGATGAACTCCCAACTTCCGCGCCACCGCGCGGATCGTTCCGGCGCCGTGTTCGTACTCCCGCCGGATCTGCTCGTATAGTTCCACCTTGCTCCTCCTTGTGGCCAAGCCGTCCTCGTTTCCGGGGTTAAAAACCCCGAAACACAATAACGGGTTCCGCCTTCAGGTGGGGCCAGATCAAGCCATCGAAAGGGGCCAGTTCAGAGTAGCGAAATCACCCCAAACCCTGAAGCCGTAGACCTTTATCGCGGAGAGCTTACCAAGGCGTTGCGCACCAATGCCGACATCATTGTCCATACAGGTGATGGCGGCCCGATGTATGTGCGAGAGGTCCAGGACCGCGTGCATCAACGAGGGGCACGCACACTGAGGATCGGACCCGTATCCATCCCCGAGATGGAGCAGTTACGGGACTTTGTCCGCTCGTCGTCCGGCCCGATGTCGAGAACCCTCCTGGGTCCTGACTATGTTAAGGAGATGGTGGCCAAGTTGAGGGGATCATCTAGCTGATTAATCCGGCACGAGCCTCAGCCTGGATTAGCGGGGCTTTTCTGCGTCTGGTCTGCATTTCGGGGATTGGCTACGGCCCCTAAAATGACACCAGCCACATTGCCTTGGGATCACTAAGAAAACGGGGGGTGATGAGTTCCTTTCCGCTTGCCCGCGTGGGCCAATCTGAGATCAGGCTGCGCGGTGAATCAGGTCTTCGGATCCAGCTTTCATGCCTGGATACCAGCGTCGGAAAGTACCGCGTAGATCGCCGTTCATCACTTGTGCACGGACCTGCAACAACAAGTGAGCGCCTCGCTTGGTCCAGTGCATTTGTTGTCGCTTGACCATTCTCCGGCTGACAAGTTGGTTTACGGCCGACTCAGCAAAAGCGGAGCTGATTCGTTCGCCGTTGCGATGGCGGTCTCCGTAATCCGGGATGTAGGCCTGATTGTCGGCGATGTAGTTTCCGAATTCGCGAATCGTGCGCAGCAGCTTTTGCCGCTCCGGGCTGATCTGTTCGCCATCGAGCATGGTCTTCAGCCCATCGATCAGCCTCAACGCCTGATCGACGTTGCCGTTCCACAAGTGCCACTTCAGGCTTTCCAAATCCTTCTCGACTTCGCCCAGCCAGGCTGCGGGCTCTGCTCCCACAAGGCTTTTCCGCATCTGGTTGATCACCGTCAGCTTCATTGTGATGTGGAACCAATCCAGGATGTGCTCCGACTGTGGGCTCACGTACATCTGCAATTGCCTCAATGTGGCCTCTCCGTCGCTGAAGAAGGTCACGGTCTGACCCAATTCCAGACCTTGCGATCGCAAAGTCTCGTACAGCCGCCGCTTGGGCTTCTCGTCATAATCGAGCACGAAACCAAGGTACTTACCTTCGCCAGGAGCGGTGATGCTTTTGCCGACGACCACTTCGAACCATCTTTCCTTGCCCTCTTCGTTCCCGGCGGCATGCACGTAGGCGCCATCGAGCGCCACTGCCAGGGGAGGCTTTGGCTCCGCCATCGAGTTCATCGGCACAGATTGCGGGTCGCTCTCCATAAAGTTCTGACGCTCTTCTCCCAACTCCGTTTCCATCCGCACGGCCACTTTGTGCAGATTGGCGCGCAGGGTGGTCACGTTGAGTTCTTCGCTCATCGGCAGAACCTCCTTCAACAGATCAACCTAAAAGCGGCAGTTACCCGGCCAACAGGGCACAGGTTTCGAGCAACTTCTGGGGGCGTCGGGGGATGATTTTCGCCACGATGTAGTCCAGCAGGGTCTTCCACCTGTCTGCCGTCGGAGACTGCTCCGCAACTCTTCTTACATGGTTCAAGGCCGCTCGGATATTGGCGATCAGCAACATCAGGTTGGTCTTGGCCGCGTGCATCGGCGTCAGGTAGAGCGTCGTTTGGCCGGCATGCTTGGTGGCTCTGCCCACGGCGGCCAGCAGCAACGCCCGGCTGGTGATGGCTTCCATCCTGACCTCCGGCTTGGCTGCGCGGCAGTACCAGCTCCACCAGTTGTACACCAATGCCACGGCGCGGGCGCTGGTCTGGCAGCGTTCGATGTCCTGGGTGGTAAAGCCGCCCCAACCCCACTGGTTCTTCAGTTCGTCGAAGCCGTTTTCCGCGTCAGCCCGGTCGCGGTAGATTTGCGCCATCGACTCCAGCGCATAGCCGCTGTTGGTCATCCGCGCCAGCGCCCGACGCAGCGTGTCCTCGCAGACGATCTTGCGCATGCCGAGAATCTGCGGGCTGACCCCGTCGCCGCGCAGCGCGGTGATGTGCGCGTAGCGGTGCTGGCCGGCCAAGATCGACAAGAACCAGGTTCCCAGCACATCGCGCTTGCGGGACGCGTTGCCGGGGCCGTAGCTGAGCGGGCAACTGTTCACCCACGACTCGTAAACCCCGGTGGTGGCAAGAAACTCGGCGAAAAAAGCCAGTTGCGCGTTCGGGGTGGCACTGGCTTCCAAATCCCACCGGATCTGGATCCGACCGCCTGGCGTCTCGACCGAAAACGACTCCAACTCAGAACCAAAAACGGAAATCTCTGCCCCTGGCGACTCACCCATCGGGTGACACCCCCATTGAATAGAAAAGCCGCTACCAGTCTATCGTTCGAGGCTTTTTCGGCGGGGCGACTGCCGGAAAGAGGATCAAACGTCATTCCAAAAGAGACCAGCGTGCACCACTTGGCTTCAAGGTACAGCAGCTCCGGCGCAGTGCGCTCCGGCAGCAGTTCTGCAAGCAGGCTGAATGTCTTGCTGGGCGTTGGCCGGCAATCGCAGTGGTGCAGCCGCAGGCTGCTCAATGTCAGCTTGCCGAACAGCGTGCGGAACAGGACCGGATGGTGGCCTTTCTGCGCTCGAGGCCGGCCGCAGCACGGACAGTTGATTCGTTCTGCCGTGTAATCGCCAACCTGATGCTTGGTCATCGACCGCTGCACACTTTGCAGGATTTCTTTGGCCTCCGCAAGGTTCAACCCCAGTTCCTCCGGCGATAAAGTTCCACGCTTCAGGCAGGCTACTTCTTCAACGTCCTGAACGTAGCCGTCGTCACTTTCGATGATGACTTGAATCTTCACCTTCACTCCGCACCTCCATGGCTGGCCAGAAGCCGCCGATTGGCAGACTCTTGGCTGAACCGTTCGGCCGTAAGCCTCGGGCGAAGGTGTCTCAAGTGTTGAGCTAGTTGCGCATCGCTCGATCCGCGATCAACCAATTCCGTCAATTGATTCAGCACGAATTGAGGCGTGAAAAGACCCGCCAGATTGGAGAGTTCTTGCGGGCTGCCGGTTTGTTCCAACGGCGGACTGCCCACGCCGCCGATGCAATGCGGAAGTCGCTCTCGATCCACAACGAGTGCGGCTTCAAATCGAATGTCGTGCCGCCAGACCGGGACGTTGATGTCGTCGAAGCCGTAGTCATAGAAAAACCTCTCTTTTACTAGCAGCTTGAATTCGGAAAGAGGCACCTCAGCACTCGGCAAGGATGAAGCGGCGGCCGTGGCAGAGGCGCCAAGCGAGCGACCGCGAAAAACAAATCGATGCGGCCGCGAGTCGCCCCACCCGAAGAGGGCCTGTACAGCTTGATGCAACTGGCCCAGAGTGGAATAGCTGCGCACGACAACGCGTCTCCAGATATGTGGGCTGGTCCGGCGCAACACAATTCGAAGTTGATAAGCGTTAACTCGTTGATCTGATTGGCTCATGCCGCCAAGAATAGCGGCCGTCCCAATCATTCAAAAAGCGATTTCTCGCGACCCCCCGTTTTCTTAGTGATCCGTGGAAATCTGGCGCTTGCGCGTGCTGCGCACATGATTGAGGACCGCTGCCAAAGCTGGCCGAATACGCTGGCGACGGTAGTAACACCGGGCGAGATGTGCATATTTACAGCGCAGAGGTCGCGAACGGCGGGCAATGAGCGGATGCTGCTCGAGGAGATGGCGCAGATGCTGGTGCGTATCGCGCGCATGCAGGGGTTTCAGTTGGCCAGGGTTGGCATCAGCAGTCTTCATCAACAATCGGTTGAGCTTCTGCGGGCCTATCATGAGGCGGCCTCGGCGTTGGAGTCAGGCCATTCGACGGTGAATTGTTTCGAGACCCTTCCAGCACCGGATAAGCAGCCGGCGCAGGCGCTGGGGCGAGTGTTGAAGGCTTTGCAACTGGCGGATTCGACGGCAACATCCGCTTCGGTAAGGGAGTCTCTCGCTAGCGCAGCGCCGGCAGCGGCGAGTGTTTCGCAACTGCAACAGGCGCGCGGCTTGCTTACCTGGGCCTGCGAGCATTTAGCCAGGGAACTGGGAAACATCGGCGTCGGCGTGTCGATGCTGAATGCGGCCAAGGATCGGGCAGCGGAGATTATCATGAGCTCGCCAAGTTCTTTCGCCATGGCAGAAGCGTTTCGCGAATACGTAGACAAACTGCGCTTGCAAATGGTGCAGATGTTCTCTCAGCGGGAAGAGAAGATTGTGAACGAGACGCACCGTCTTTTAAGTCCGCTGCGTCTGCCAATTTCGCCATCCGGGCTCTTCCCTGCTTCCTCTTTAATCTCCTCCTTTTCATACACTTAAATCAACTTCTCGCCGCAGTCTCCAGAGACTCTCAGTGCGGATCCGCGAGGATCCATGAGGGTCTCTGTGGGCCGTTTGGGCATAGTTTAGGCATAGCCTCAAATCACATAGCACCAAGTTCAGCACACCATTTTCCGTGCATTTCGAATCTGTTTCGCAGCAGCCCGACACACGAAAGTTGGAAGAACACGATTCCAGACTCCTTGATAAACGAACACCATCATAATTCTATCTTTCGTCATGCGCTCTAAGTCGATTATCCACCACTTTCAAGGGAGCAGTCATCGACGGCAAGCTGAGCGCCGGCATGGCGGGTTTTCCTGATTCAACAAAGAGCCTGAGGCAACATGTTGCGCTTCAGTCTCTCGCCCGACTGCATGGACCCGCTCCAAGTTGTCTCCCTGATCCGGGGCTAAAAACGCCCCATTGTCACACGTACTACTTCAGGCTTCTGATAAAAGCACACGCCACGATCAGTCTCGTCGCCGTTCCACAGTCGTAACGGCTTCCACACATCGTTTTGATAAACGCCCTGCTGAGCGCTGACAATTTGGCTACGGATCCAGGGCAGCTTACCGGGAAGGTGGAACGTAACACTAGCATCCACGCCAGTCACCAGAAACTCATCAGGGCCCAGTTGCGCCACTAGCGCAGAGCCATGCGCATCTTTAGTACCGGGAGCTCGAATTCCGTCCGATTGCGGGAATCCGAAAGCCACGGTTGCCTGCCACGCGCCAAAGTCAAGTTCCTGTGTGGCTTGACCGGGCTCCTCCACCGCTGTCTTGAGCTTGCCATCAAATTGGAGTTGTGCAATCTCGCGGTTCATAGGTGCGATGAGCGCAAAGTTGTTTCCGTGAGCTTTCCACGGCTGATCTCCAAGAATGTTCCAGCCGGATTGATCCACACCAAAGGGTGAGAAGCCCAGCGCGCCGTCGCCGAGTGCGTAGAACAGGAACTTGGCGAAGGTGTCATCACGCCCGGTCTCAGGAATCAGTAGTGGGTTATCCGGGCGGTTATAGGCTTTGATCGTATCGCGGTAGACTTGCGAGTCGTCAGTATAGATATCCGGGCCGATCAGGTCTATGGAAGGTGCGAGAGCCCGCCAGAGGCCGACAAACTTCTGCACCGCACCGCCGCTGGGGTAGGCGATGCCTGGCGTATCCAACTGGCGCTGCGGTAGCTGCTCCGGTGGATTATCGACCCACGCGTTGATGTAGAACGGGATGGCAAATTCCTTTTTGCCCGCCGCTGAAATCTCATTGATGTATTTTGCCTGGTGATAGGCTTGGAAGACCTCATCGGCCTCTGAGCCGAAGACCTGACTCCAGGTACCGGGTTGCTTGTGCGCGGCAGCCAGTAAATCGGCCGGGACGGGGCCGGCGAATTCGTGGTTGGACTCTGCCGAGTTGTCGCGCACGCTGCCAATGTTCCCAGACTCGTTTTCTACCTGGACCAGCAAAACTGTATGCCGTTCGCTATCGATCTGCTTCAGATGTCGCATGAGCGCAACGAACGCAGCCTTATCCGCTTCAAGCGTGTTACGCGAATTGGGCGCAAGCACATCAATCGGCTCGCCGTCCGGGCGGATGGTGTGAGGAAAGCGCAGAGAATCGGCTTTCACCCAGGCCGGCACATAGTGCAAATTGCCATTTTTCCATGTACCGAACCACAGCAGTATCAGATGCAGGTTGTGCGCCCGCGCGCCTTCCAAAAGCTGGTCAACGATCGAGTAGTCGAAGTGGCCTTCCTGCGCTTCCAATTGCTCCCAGTAAACGGGTGCCTCCAGCGTGTTAGCGTGCAGAGCCGCCAATGACTCCCATACCTGTGGCAACTCGCTGGGCCACGCGCTCGAGTTGTGAATTTGGCCGCCAAGAATCAGGTAGGGATGGCCGTCAACAAGCAGGGCGTAGCGTCCATCCTTGTGGACGAGTTGAGGAGCTTCTACGGCTCTAGCTCGCGGAAGTATCGTAAACACAAGAAGTGTGGACGCAAGAAAGAAGGTAAAAGCGGAAAGCCGCTGCGGAGAAGCAACTTGCATGTAAAATCACCTCGCATGGAATCGAGCTGTGTAAGTCAGATTGTGGAAGCCTCGTGGTTCTTCTTGTTTTAACCCAAGTGAGGCGCTTTGGCGCCATGGCAAATGCTTGCGACATTGATGAAATACTGACAGACAGTCCAGTTTGACATTGCGAAAGAGGCTGCCCGCTGCTCGAATCTGCAACTTTGTGAGGCTTGCGAGATTGAATAAACAGGCTGATCGGCTATCTGGCGGGTGCTTGCAAGGGGCCTTCGGTGAGAACCCGAACAGTCAGAATCTCATGCGGATGTATTGTGAATTTGAAGCTTTCCTTCGTGACTCGTGATAGTTGCTTCTGGTCACGCTCCACCGCGTCTGTTTGCCATGCCTCTCGAAGCTTGAGCATTGGCGTCTCAACTGTGACATCGCGTGTCGTGCCGCCAAGGTCGAGAAAGCGCAGGATTGAACCGTTACCGTCCTCAGCAGCCTTCCATGTCTCAAGCAGCAGTGCCGGGTCATCGATGCGGAGGAAGCTCTGCTGGGCTCCGCTCAAAGGCTGCGGCGCATCCTGCGCCTTGTCCTGAGTGGTGATGAGGTCACTCTCCAGCGGCGTCATCTCTTCCCAACCTTTGCGGCTAAGCTCAGTGGGGCTGGTTGTTCCAGCGCTGGTAATGACGTAGCGGAAACGAAATGAGCCCCCCTGGGCTCCGCGATAATTGGTGTTCCAGTAGTTGTTCATGGCATAGGAAAAGATCGTTCCCTGACGCTGGCCAAATTCAGCGGGCCAGGAGCCTCGGTTGATGTCGCCCAAAGTCACCAGTGATGCATCGAGAGGCATCACGGTGCCTGAGACCCCATCCTGCTCAACTGAAACCCAGTGCTGTGCGGAAAACCATTCGTGCCCCGCTCCGGGGTACAAATCCCGGGCTGGATTCACGGTTCCGTTCTGGATCTCGTATTGGAACTTCGGCCGGTCCATGGCGAAAGGAAAGGCAAAATAGGCCGCCTCCCTGGAGGTGACTGAGGTTTTGTTCACATCTTCGACAAACTCGATCTTCTTCTCCTCATCGAAGATCAGTATCTCAGTTGCGACGACGGGCGTATTGGTATCTGTGCTCTCAAGACGCGCGACCCATCCCCAGGGCGTGTGCGTCGTAGAAACCAGCCTTCCCTCGTGAGCTGGATGGATTTCGAGATCGGGCTTTGGATAAACTCGGCTGTATTGGAGGATCGAGTTTGGAGTCTTGTCGCCGCCGGTGACATAGAGATATTGTCCAAAGCGGTGAGGACTTTGCTGGTCAACAAGCTCATGCTGAAGTTGCTTATCGTAAATGCTCCGCACCGCTCCAGTTTGAGGATCGAGCGTAACGCGATAATAGTGGCTCTCCAGAACAGTTTTCTGCTCCGCTAACGCCGGGTCCGGAGCCTTTTCGGTTTCGCGCAATTCATAGACTTTGTACCCGAGCGCGGGAATGTCGGTGGCAATAAATCGCACATGACGGAAATCCTTCCCGCTGCCGACGACTTCAACTGGAACGATCTGTCCGGTGACCTTGTCAACGATTTGAGCGCGCCAATTGTCTAGGTCGACAGACACAAGTCCGCTTCGCTGCCAATTCAACGTATTGAAAACTACCAGGCTGTTTGATCCGGTGGAGATCGAATTGGCGATATCGGCCATGCTGTTTTGCAAAAGAAACCGATCGAGTTGCTGTGCCTTCACGGCGTATTGATCCTTGACCTCCAGTTGCTGGACGGCTTGATTGCTGGCGGGGTCATCGACGCTATTGCCGGACGTCCAGGTGTGCTCATCCATCAGCAACATGTCGGTCCACATCTCATCCAGGTCCGTCTTGTCTACCGCCAGGCGTGGGTCGACGAAAGAGGCCAACGTAGACAGCTTTTCCGCGGATGGCCCGCGTGCCTCGTTCTCACGCTCCATCGCTGCATACAAGGCATCGGACGCAACGCCGTCTTCCCAATAGGGGCCGCCGTCGCCACGCATCACAGGAATCGCATCGCCAAACTGCTGCGCAATATTCTGGAGCGCCGCGTCGAAGCCAGAGTATTGCAGATGCGGATACGCATAGATATTGTTCCACTGCTCGACGAGTTCGGCCTGTTGGGGGAACAGATCAGTGTTTTCCGCTTGTGTGCCGTAAAGGATTGCGGCATTGGCCCTGTAAGAGGGGCTTTGGCATTGCTGAAGGAAAAGAGGCAAAGTATCGCGTCCGGCGGATGGCATCGGCGGCAGCCCGAAGAGGAACTGCATTTGCTGGTAGTGGCGTGAGTACCAGAGCAGAACTTTCTGGCCGTCGGGACCCTCCCACCACATCGGCGAGCTTTCATTCAGATGGCCCTGCAATAGAACGGGGGAGCGGTATTGATTGCTACCGGAAACAAGCTCGTGGATTCCCGCTGAAGCGAGGATAGAAGCGTAAGACCACGAGAAGCTGGGAACATCGGTGATGTTCGCATAATTGAAGGGCGTTTTAAAGGTGCGGCTAAAGTTCGCACTCGGATAGAGGGAGCGGATCAGGGTTTCAGCACTGGGAAAACCGGTGAGCAGATTGGCATATTGAGCAGGAACGAAGAGTTGCTCCTTCTGAATAGCGGCAATCGCCGTCTGCTGCTCGACGGGTGTCCGGTTCTTGAGGAATTGTGCGAGCGGCCAATCTCCGTCGAGGCTGAATCGGAACTCCGGGCGCGAAGCTGTAAGTGCCAGCGCCTCATCGATCACCCGGCTGTGGATGGCCGCGACCTTCGACTGGTAATCGGTGTAGCCAATGTCGAGATGGATATGCGGGACTAAAAACAATTCCCACTTCTTCGCCGGATTGATTGACTCTAGTTTGTGCCTTTCGCGACCATTCAAGTTCCAATGAAGCTGTGCTTGAGTCCCTGACGGAAACTCTGGAATCTCAAACTCCACCTTATCTTCGCCGAAATCCTGGCTCTCTCTGATCGGCTCGCGATAGTGCCTGCCATCAATTTCCAGGTCAACACTTGAGCCTTGTCGAATGGGTCCGGCATTGCGGACAAACACATCGACAAACTCATGTAGAGTTCCATTCCGCTGCCTATAGAAGATGGTCGGAACAGTTTGTGCCTTTGACATTTGGGAATTGAAATCACTCGAATTGCTGTCGAGTTCAATCGCGTCGTAATTCAAGCCCGCATCCGGGACATACTGCTCCGCCTCTTCGACGGCCTGCAAAGTGATTGTATTCAGCCCCTGATGCAGATAACTTCCTGGAAATGCGAATTCGACGTCAGCATGAGAGTAGACCGCATCGAATGAACTGTTCTGGTCACCGTTTTCGAAGTCCAAATCCGGATACAGATAAAACTTCCCGCGGCTGCCGTTTATGGAGACGTGCAGAGTGGGAACGCTGGCGCTTTCGACGAGCAGAGCAACATGGAGCGTATATGTCGCGGCGGGCTTTTCTGGCAGCGAAAACTTGATGGCCCATGGAGATGAACCGTTGGCCGTATTCTTCTCTTCGGTGGCCGAGGTTATCCTCACAGGCTGCACGGCGAACCAGTTTTTAGAGGGATCGCTTTGGCCAATCACAAACCTCACCGGCTTCTCCGGAGATCCTCCTGCAAACTCATTCGAAGAGCGATCAAATGTTCCGATCCTCCAGACAACGCCGCTTTGCCCATCCTGGCCCGCGTTTGCCGGCAGACAGGGACAAGCGGCGGCCAAAAGCGCAAATACGAGAATCGAACTCTTACACGCACTCACTGAGTCACCTGTTTGGGCGCTGGATACGATGGCGGAATTTGGGGGGCATCCATGTTTGGCGTATCGGTCATTGTGAACACAAGTTCCTTGGCCTTTGTCAGCCTGTCCCAATCGAGCCACCAATTCTTGATTGGGGTTCCATCCAGAGTAATGGTCTTTGCATAGAGTTTTTCAGGTGCGCCCGCTGCAACGATATGCAGGGGATGATCCCCGAGCAAGAGCGTGACCTGCGGGAACACGGGGCTGTTGGTCGCTACGCCACCGATTCCCGGAATCTCCGGATAGAATCCGAGATACCCAAATACCACCCAGGATGAAGTTGCTCCAAGGTCATCGTTGCCGGGTAGGCCATCGGGTGTATTGGAGAAAAGATCGCCGAGCGTCTTGCGCACCACTTCCTGCGTGCGCCAGGGATAGCCAGCCCAGTTGTATACCCAAGGATCTCCAAAGCTGGGCTCGTTCCCAATAAAGAAGTAAGGTCCCTGATGAAGAGTCGAGCCGTACTGGCTAAAATAGCCGTCTAGGCGCTGCTTTGCTATTTCGGGTCCTCCGATCGCATCGATGACGCCGTGAAGATCGTATGGAATCATCCAGGTGTACTGCGAAGCATTCCCTTCAACAAAGCCAGTTTCTTTACCTGGATCGAAGTCAGGAAGAAACTTTCCATCGGCTCCTCGGGCACGAATGTACTTTGTCTCAGGATCGAAAATAGTGCGCCAGTTCGCAGACCGCAAGGTAAACTCTCGCTCCGTCTTCGTATCGCCTATTGCTTTTGCAAACTGCGCGATTGCAAAGTCGGCATTGGTGTCCTCCAGGGTCACAGACGCCTCGCCAGTGTTATCTTCCGTATTCGCGATATATCCCTTGCTCAGATACTCATCGAGCCCTGGACGCTCGGTATAGAGGCGAATATGCGCATCTGGGTCCGTCGCGCCATGGAGCATTGCCTTCATGGCGCCTGCGATATCAAAGTGATGTCCGCCAAAGGCATAGGCGCTTGCGATGATTCCGTCGGAAGGGTCGCCGGCCATTACGCCACTCTCGTCGTTGGCCACCGGCCATATCGGCAGCCCTCCGCCCTGCTGCGCATCCGCAACCAGCGACTGTGCAATGTCGCTGCCCACGTTTGGCAGCAGCATGGTGATCATCTGCACCTGGCTCCGGTAGATGTCCCAACCGGAATAGTTGGCATACTGGATGCGCCCTTCGGCTATGTGAATCTTGCCATCAAACCCTATGTACTCGCCATTGACATCACTGAAAACCGAAGGGTGCAACATTGCATGATAGAGCGCCGTATAGAACACGGCTTGCTGCGCATCGCTCCCGCCTGTCGCCTGAACATGATTTAACACCGCATTCCACGCCGCTCGGGCTTCCTGGCGCACTGCACTGACCTCCCATCCAGGAATCTCGCGGTTCAGATTGATCTCGGCATTCGCGACACTGACATACGAAATGCCCTCTTTCAAATGGATCGACTTCGTGCCCGGATCAAAGCTGAGATATGCGCCTGTCCGTGGACCGTTCGCGGAGACGATTCCCGGCTTCACATCCATCTCATCAAACGTGCCTGTCGAAGTGGGGGTTGCATCCGTTTCCATCACAAAGTAGATCTTGTAGTGGTTCCCGGTTGAGCAAAAGCCTCCACTCGAGACCCAGCCTGAAACCTTTCGCCCCTGGATCGTGACCTGGGCATCCTCCACTGCCGTGAGATTCCTGCTGAGGTCAATCAGAACTGTGTGCGGATCGCGGCCGGCAGGATAGGAGAATTCGGCAATCCCAGAGCGCATTGCCGCGGCCAGTTCAACACGAATGCCTGAGTTAAGGCTTACCGCGTAGTAACCAGGCTGTGCGACCTCGCTATCATGCGAGAATGCGGCCTTGTACGGCGTTGAATTTACCGGAGGGGGATATTGCGGAGTTCCAACGATCGGAAGAATCGGCACGTCGCCATAAACGCCACAACCGGGGCCGCTGAGATGCGTCAGGCTGAATCCGCGGGTGATCGGCTCTTTATAGTTGTAAAACTGGCCACTGGCGGGGTCGGGGCTCCAATAAAGCATGCCAAAGGGCCGCGTGGCTCCAGGCGATGTATTCCCAAAATCCTGCTGCGAACTGATCTGCGTTCCGATAAATGGGTTCACATGCGACGCCGGATCACCAGTCGACTGACCAAATGCGCACCCGGATAATATCAAAAACGGAAGCCAGGCAAATCTCATTTTCAATCCTCAATCTGGAATTATTTTCGAGCCAATGGGCCATGCGGCGCATGTTCTATTGCACTGCAAAAGTGCCTTGGAGTGGAAGATTTTGCGAAGAATCGCCCACGTAAACAACGAACTTGCCGGCATCGATTTTCCAATCGTGCGAACCGGTATCCCAATATGCCATTGCTCGCCGGTCAAGTGTCACGGTGACGCGGCGCGACTCGCCCGGCGCCAGCATGACCCGTGAAAATCCCTTGAGTTCCTTGACTGGGCGAGGTACGCCCGCATCCGGCTCGCCCACGTAAACTTGCGCAACCTCGGCACCTGCGCGAGTTCCGGTATTCAAAATATCGAAGCTCACATCGACTGTGCCGGTTCCAGAAGTCGTCTGAGGAGAGACTATGAGGTTGCTGAAAACGAAGCTGGTGTAGGAAAGACCGAAGCCAAACGGAAACAAAGACTTTACTTTGCCCTTGTCGTAGTACCTGTAACCGGTAAAAATGCCCTCTGCATAGTTCACATCCCTGCTGCCTGGGGATTCGTAGTAATTGCCATTGGCGGGGTTGTCTTCGATCTCCCGTTCCCAGCTCATTGGCAGCTTCCCTGACGGGTTGACATCCCCCATCAGTACCCTGGCCAAGGCGGTACCCGCCTGCTGCCCGCCATACCAGGTGTGCAGCAATGCCGGAACCTTGTCGATCCAGTCCTGCGTAGCAACACTGCCGCCCGCGGTGAGAACAACGATGGTGCGAGGATTGGCGGCCGCGACAGATTGAATCAGCTCCTCCTGGCCAAAGGGAAGCCGATAGGTGCGGTCGAGTCCTTCTCCTTCGGTACTCGGGCTGAATCCTGCCGCAACGACCGTGACATCGGCCATCTTCGCTAGCCGCTCAGCCTCCGGGTCCAGCAGGCTGCTCTCGGTAATCACACCCAGGCCGGCTGTCTTCACTTCGGTCATCGGCCAATAGGTGAAGTCGATTTTTACTGCTTTACCGGCTTCGAGAATTACCTTCGCGGACTTCGGCGCTTGTCCGTTCTGGTGTTCCGGCACATCCAGAATCTTTTTGCCGTCGAGCATCAGGCTGTAGCTGTCTTCTCCCACGGCTGCTGCCACCACCCGGTACACTCCTGAGGTTTCAGGCAGGTAGTAGCCGGTCCACTCTACACGCCGGTATCCAGGATTCCAGTCATCGCCTCCAGGATTCTGCAAGCTGTTGATCAGATCGTCCTGACCGGAAGAAGTTTTGGCATTCGTCTTGTCGATGAATTCATTGCGCAACAGGCCAGTTTGCTTGCAACTCGCATCCGTGCACCAACGAGTATTGGAAAAAATATCCGACGGGGTTTTGATGCCTGCATTCCAATAAACCTTGATGCCCTTGGGATAGAGAGCCTGGCTCAGGCCGGTCATGAAACTCACCGGTGCAAAGGATGCAACCTGAGAGCTGCCGCCACCGCCCGGAACAGCCGGATATGCGTTGGGCCCAATCACGGCAATCGAATGGATACTACTTGCATTCAAGGGAAGGATGCCGGCGTCATTCTTCAACAGAACAGCACCTTCTTGCGCAGACTGTAATGCCACTGCGTCCGCCGCTGGATTGAAAAGAGGAATCGTCGGATCTGTTTGACTGTGGTCAAAGAGCCCGAATTGTGTGGCTGTTCGCAGAATGTGCCTTACCTTTTCATCGATCGTCGCGACTGAAACCTTCCCCTCGCGGATGGCCGGGATCAGGGTCTTCGCGTTCATGAATTCCGCATTGCCCATCTCGAGATCGAGTCCCCCATTTGCCGCCGCGACCCCGTCATATGTGGCACCCCAGTCAGACATCAGGATGCCTTGAAATCCCCACTCTTGCCGCAGTATCCGATTATTCAGAAAGGCATTCTGGGTGGCGTATTCCCCGTTTATCCGGTTGTAAGAATCCATCACAGCGCCCACTTGCCCCTGCTTTACTGCAGCCTCAAATGCGGGCAGATAGATCTCTCGCAGCGTGCGTTCATCAATGACCGTGTTGATACGGTGCCGATCGTATTCTGAATTATTGGCTGCGTAGTGTTTCACCGTAGCCACCACTCCCTGGCTCTGCACGCCCTGGATGTAACCAACGGCAATTTGTCCGGCAAGATACGGATCTTCACCAAAATACTCGAAGTTGCGGCCGTTCAAGGGGGATCGATACATGTTTACGCCTGGCCCAAGAAGAAAATTCACCCCTCGCGCACGAGCGTCCTGGCCCAGCATCACCCCAACACGGTGCGCCAGTTCTGAGTCCCAGCTTGCCGCCAGGCCGATCCCGGCGGCATAAGCAGTCGAAGTGCCCCAAGAACGGACGCCCAACGGTCCATCCGACATCCTCAGCGGCCGCATTCCAATCTCTGGGACGCTGCGAATGGCCATGCCATCAGCCCCTCCCAGCAGATCGATCTTCTGCTGCAGACTCAGGGCATGGACCATCGCATCGACTTTCTGCTCCTGCACCAGCGTAATTGGTGGCGGACCCGCAGGCGCCTGGCCTTGAGCACAAGCTGCCGCGAAGTTGAGAAGAATGAGCGCCGGTGCCATCAAGCACCAGGACAGATAGGATCTTCGGCAATCTGAAATCATGGTCTCTTTCCTGCAAACGAGTGTGAAGGTGCTGCTAATAGAAAGCTTCGAGGCTTGCATCGCGTGGAAGCCCCTCCAGAATCCCTCTTCCGCAGACGAGGACCATGCAGCCAAATCCAAGGCAAATCTCAAGATCAAGATGTCTAGTATATTTTATCGAATCGTTATTAACAAAGAAATTTATTGACATTGATATGAATAGTGGCGTAAAAAGGCGCAATCCGAACGTTTCAACGATGTCTTATCTTGAATCTGAACGACGGATTCCCTACAACCGGGGCCTGCCATCGCGGCCTCATCCAAAACCGATATCGCGAGTGGGCATGAGAGGAGAGAATGTTGTGAATCGTTTTCTGAGGCCAGTTTTGATTCTGAGTACCTGCACGCTCGTTGTGCTTATTGCGACGGTTGCCTGGGCAGCAATCACCGGTTCGATTTCCGGAGTCGTCACTGACCCCAATGGCGCAGTCCTTGTGGGCACAACCGTGGTTGCCACCAACGATGAAACAGGCGTTCAGAGTGTAGCTGTGACTGACGCTCGAGGCTTTTACAGCCTACCTGTTCTCGCGGTAGGCAAATACGATGTCACCTTCAAACAGCAGGGATTTCGGGACTTCCAGCAGAATGGCGTTAAGATCGACGTGAATTCAGCGGTCCGCATCGATGTAAAATTGGAGCTTGGAGCGGCAAACACCACCATCGCAGTCTCGAGCGACGCGCTCCAGGTGGAAACTCAGAGCAGTCAGATGGGCATGGTTGTCGAGAGCGACCAGATGGAGGCGCTACCTCTCAATGGCCGCTCCTATCTCAGCCTTCTGACGTTGCAACCGGGCGTCTCGCCGATTACGGGATATTCCAGCACAAATGGAGAAACGGCGTCTCCTGGCGGCGGCACGGTGTCTGGGTCATTGAATCCCGGTACCCAATCTGTCGAAGGCGGGCGACCGGGCGCCAACGGATTTATGGTGAACGGGGCCGATGCCCAGGAAGCGGTACAGAGCGTTGCCGCGATTATTCCGAACCTCGATTCAATTGAGCAGTTTCGAGTAATTACAAACAACTTCGACGCAGAGTATGGAGACTTCAGCGGTGGGCAGATCAATGTGGTCACCAAGTCTGGAACCAACAAGATCCATGGCGACGCGTTTGAATTCATTCGCAATACCGATGTGGACGCAAAGAATTACTACCTGACCAGTCGGTCGCCCTACAAGCAGAACCAATTCGGCGGCACAGTTGGAGGGCCGATCAAAAAAGACAAGATATTTTTCTTTGCCGACTACCAGGGAACGAGGCAAAACATCGCACCACAAACTCCCCAGGTTCTCCCATTGCCATCCGCGGCTGATCGCACCGGAGATCTGTCGGACCAGACCCCTCAAAATGGAGGATCGTTCGGCGTGGGTAAGACCGTTGTTTCCAATCCCGGCCCGAACCCCTGGGCGGACGTACTCAGCAACAGACTGGGCTACAACGTCTACAAGGGAGAACCGTACTACGTTCCAGGCTGCACCAGTTCGAATTACGACCCCAATAACCCATCCCCTACTGCTTGCGTCTTTCCCAATGCAGTGATTCCTCAGAGCGCATGGGATCCGGTCGCGGTGGCGACACTGAAATACTTCCCCGCCGGGTCAACTTATGTGGACTCCCTACCAGTAACGCTCACCGATGACAAGTACGGCCTGCGCGGCGATGGCAAGTCCCGTCTGGGTGCCCTTTTCGCATACTACTTTCATGACACATACAACCAGACGAACCCATATGCAACCTCCCTTCCCGGCTTTGCTACTGCCTTTGTGGGCACGACACAAATGGCCAACGTGGGCTTGACGACAACGCTGGGCGGCTCCACGGTCAATGACCTCCGCTTGGTTTATCTCGGCGTGACGATGGCTGGAAATAAAGGCATTGGAGGCGAGCATGTCACAATGTCCGCCCTAGGATTCAACACCGACCCAGCCACCGGCGGTACTGTCGTCGTCGATCCCAATCAGGAAGGCGTCCCAATCTTCGCTTTCAACAACAATGTCGCCTTTGGATCCAGCACAGGCGCCCAGTTCCAGAGCAACAATTCCTTCCAACTCATTGACAATGTGCTCAGAACGGTAGGGCTTCACAACATCCAGTTCGGAGCGGATCTACACTACGACCAAGTGAAGAACACCTACCCAGCCGGCATCAACACAGGATTCATCGCGATCTCTGGAAACGAAACCGGCGTGGACTTCTCCGACTACCTGGTGGGCGCGCCGGATGCCGATTATTTCTCAGGAGCTTCGCGTTTGGACGAACGAACAAAATACCTTGGTTTCTATGGCCAGGACAGTTGGCGGGTGCTCCCCACGTTGACTCTGAACTACGGCCTGCGTTGGGAATTCCTCGAGCCCTGGTATGACACACAGAACAAAGTACTGACTTATCTGGCTGGGGAACAATCCCAAGTCTTCCCCAATGCTCCTCTCGGTGTGGTGGCCCCTGGGGATCATGGTGTACCAAGAACACTTTCGAATACGCAGTACGGCCATTTTGCGCCACGATTTGGCTTGGTCTGGGCACCCGCTGTCAGCGATGGGTTGCTGGGGAAAATCTTAGGAGGCCCAGGAAAATTCAGCGTCCGCGCAGGCTATGGACTCGCCTATCAGTCAATCGCCGGCCTAGAACTTTTCACGACTGGCGGCGGTCCGCCGTACACGCCCAACTATGGCGGCGGTGCACCCCCGTTGTTAAACTCTCCATTTGCCGATCGCGCCACGGGCCTGGTTCATACCGGAATCTTCCCCGGTCCGCCTCCTCCGGTTAACGCATCGCCATCCGATCCTTACACCACCTTTAACTGGTCAAACTACGGTCTCATCGGCGGCCGCGCCTACGACACCCATAACGTTGTGCCATATACACAGGAGTACGAGTTGAGCGTTCAGCGTGCTCTGGATGCGAAGACTGTTCTGACTTTGAGCTACGTGGGCACTGTCAGCAGGCACCAGATAACACTGGAAGAAGGCAACCCGGTAAACCAGGCGCTCTGCCTGCAGTTGAGCAACCCGGCGAATGTTGCACCCAACAGTTCGACCTGCGGGCCGTACAACGAGAACCAGACGTTCACCACCGCAGCGGGACAGGAAATCGATAATATGCGCCCGGCATTTGGATCAACCAGTTTCCAGAGCCTCACGTTCCTGGCGAGTACCGCAATGGCCAACTACAACTCGTTCCAGGCAAGCTTGCAGCATAACGAAAAGTATGCCAACTTCCTGATTTCATACACCACGGCCAAGGCGCTCGGCACAAGTTCCGACGACTTCGATAACACCAACTCGATCAAGCCAAGTCTGAGCTATGGATTGTCGCTCGCGAATGTGCCGAATGACCTGACGATCAGCTATACCCTTCATCTGCCTTTCCAGAAGTTCCTCGGCGACGGCGCTGCCGCAAGCCGATTCACAGAAGGATGGCAGTTGAGCGGTGTGACGATTTTTGCAAGCGGTGCGCCCATCCAAGTTCTCGAAAAGGATGACCACTCCCTTGCCGGCGCGGGTGGAACCAACATCGATGAGCCCAACTTTGCTAACAATGGGACCCATCTCTTCTTGGATAAGAACCCTCGCGATGGAAAGCCCTATTTCAACCCGAATTACTTCACGGCAGAGCCCTTGGGGCAATTCGGCAATGTCCGGCCGGAGTTCTTTTCTGGGCCTGGCATCAACAACTTTGATATGGCACTGCTGAAGGATACAAAGATTCACGAAGCTATGAATCTCGAGTTTCGTGTCGAGGCCTTCAATGTCTTCAATCACGCGCAATTCGGCGGACCTGACGGCACGTTTACAGACTCTCAATTCGGATATGTCCAGTCGGCTGCGGCCCCCCGCCTCATGCAGGGTGCGTTGAAGTTCACGTTCTAGAACAGGTACCATGTCGTATCGATAAGCCGGGATAACAAAGGATCTGCAACTTCCAGTTCTGCGGATCCTTTGTTCTCCCAGCCATCAATTCGGCAGGAGTCGGGAGCAGGCTGGTATGAAACATAAAGTTCTTGGGATAGCGCTGGCCGCAGTGCTCTCCTGCGTGCCATTGCTGGCTAGACAGAGTGTTGCACCCAACAGCCAGACTCCTCTTGATACTTACGTTCAAGCCCCAGATCCTCATTATCACTATGAACTTGTCCAGCAGACAAAGCACCCCGGATACACTTTGTACCTTTTGCAGATGACATCGCAGAAGTGGCGCAGCGCCGAGGATGTGGATCGGACGTTATGGCAACACTGGATCACAATCTATAAACCCACAAGAGTTGTTAGCACGACGGGAATGCTACTCATCACTGGATATTCCAACGATGGCCACCGACCTGACCCTGCCGTAGATCCAATGCTTGCATCGCTCGCGACGACGTCACATACGGTGGTTTCCGCAGTGTTCGATGTTCCAAATCAGCCACTGACTTTTGCAAATGATGCGCATGGCCCGCGGGGTGAGGATGAAATCATTGCCTACACCTGGAAAAAATATCTCGATACCGGAGATGCAATGTGGCTGGCGCGCTTGCCCATGACCAAGGCCGCGGTCCGTGCAATGGATACCGTCGAGTCATTTATGGCGTCTGAGAAGGGCGGAAAGCATGAAGTAAGGAATTTTGTTGTTGCAGGAGCTTCAAAACGAGGCTGGACGACTTGGACAACCGCCGCTGTGGATCATCGGGTTGTCGCGATAATTCCAATGGTGATCGATGTTTTGAATGTCATTCCATCCTTCACTCACCACTATCGATCCTATGGATTCTGGTCCCCGGCGGTAACCGATTATTTCAATCTGGGATTGATGGACCAGTTGAACAAGGCTGCCTTTCGCAACTTGCTGTCGGTGGTCGATCCATATTCTTACCGCGATCGGTACACGATGCCGAAACTGATTATCAACGCGGCTGGAGATCCATTCTTTGTGCCGGATTCCTCTAAGTTCTATTTCAACGACCTTCCCGGAGAAAAGTATCTGCGGTACATGCCGAATGCCGATCACTCATTGGATGGTACGGATGTGGAAGAGAACATCACGGCGTTTTATCTGTCGATCATAGAGAACGTAAAACGCCCGAGATTCGGTTGGACACTTGAGAGCAACGGCGACATCCGGGTGACCACGACGGACCAGCCCATTGCTGTAAAGCTATGGCAAGCAACGAACCCGGAGCATCGCGATTTTCGGGTGGAATGGGTCGGGCCACTTTACCACGAGACCCCGCTCCCTGCGACCGAGCAAGGAGTCTATCTGGCCCACGTGCCGGAACCCGCAAAGGGATGGACCGCGTTTTTCGTAGAGCTTGTTTATCCCGGCTCCAACGAGCAATATCCTCTTCACTTCACAACGGCAGTGCGAATTCTTCCGGACGCAGAGCCCTTTCCGTCCCCAGTGCCAGGCGCCACGCGTCTGGGGGATAACCCCAAGTCTGAAAAATAGGGCGATCCATGATTCAAGATGAATGCTGCAGAGTCGGTCTGCGGAAAACTACGCTCGCCACAGTCCTTGTGTTTGTTGTATCGCAGGCGGCATTTTTGCTTTCTGCTCAGCAGGCGTCCAGCGGTGTGGGCCAAGCTACTAGGCAGACCGATGAAACACTAAGTGTTGAGACGGCAGGCCCGTGGTCCCCACGAGTCAATGTGAATGCCGACCTTGCCATGGTTTATCCACTCGACCCTCACTTCTCTGAAGACCTGGCGTCCTGGAGGAAACACGGTTACAAAGTGGCAATGATGACCGCTGCTGCGTGGGGGCCTTTTCAGGACTACCTCGATGGTGGCTTCGACGGAAAATACCATTGGGGTGAGGCTCAAATGTACCAGCATGGAAAAATGGCTCTGCACGGAGACATGGCCCGCATCACGCCCTATATGTCACCCGGTGATGATTTCGGGAGATATCTGTCCTCTCTTATTCAGCATTCTCTGGATGCAGGCGCAGACGCCGTGTATGTTACCGAACCCGAATACTACGCCGACACCGGCTGGTCGGCGAATTTCAAGGAACAGTGGAGGAAGCATTATGGAGAAGATTGGCGGCCGCCGGATTCCTCGCCGGATGCTCAGTACCGAGCCTCGAAGCTGAAGTACCAGCTGTACCGGCAAACGTTGACCGAGGTATGCGCCGCAGTCAAGAAATACGGCGAGGATCATTCGCACGCAATTCCCTGCTATATCGGAACACATTCTTTGATCAACTATGCGCACTGGACCATTGTGAGCCCGGAGTCTTCCTTGCTGGATGTTGGAGCGGATGGATACATTGCGGTGGTGTGGACGGGAACGGCACGCACGCCGAATGTTTATGAAGGGCGGCGCAAAGAGCGCACATTCGAAACAGCGTTCCTTGAATACGCTGCCATGGAAAACATGACGCGCGATTCCGGGCAGACCTTGTGGTACTTGAACGACCCAGTTGAAGACGATCCCAAACACAGTTGGCAGGACTACCGAACAAATTGGGAAAGCACGCTGACAGCTTCGCTTTTGAATGCTGAGGTGTCGAACTTTGAAGAAATGCCCTGGCCGGATCGCGTGTTCAACGACAAGCATCCAGTCAGTTCAGCCGGTCCACCCAGCCGAACGACAAAGCAGGCTGCGCGGAAGGTACAGATTCCTGAGGCATATGCAACTGAGTTACAGACGGTCATCGGCGCACTTCGTGATATGAAGCAACCGGCTACTCGCTGGGAGCACGCAGGAACGGAGAAGGCGGGCGTGCTGATCTCGGACACGATGATGTTCGAACGCGCTGACCCGGACCCCTCCGAAGAGGATCTCGGATCGTTTTATGGGCTCGCCCTTCCCCTGCTGAAGCGGGGCATTCCCGTAACACCGGTGCAGATCGAGAGAGCTTCAGTTCCTGCGTTCCTCGACAGGTACAAGTTGCTGCTGCTTACCTATGAAGGTCAAAAGCCGCCGACTCCGAAGTTTCATGAGGCACTTGCAAAATGGGTGCACGCTGGTGGCGCCCTGGTGGTGGTCGATGACGACCGCGATCCTTACAACGGAGTGCGCGAATGGTGGAACACGACACCGTATTCTTGCCTGTCTCCGCGCCAGCATCTTTTTGAAGCGCTGGGGTTACCGCGCGATGCGAGCGGGGTATTCAAGATTGCCCATGGCGTTGTGGTATCGGCTCGTCTATCGCCCGCAGCTATGACGCATCGCACCAATGGCGGCGCGACCATTCGCCTACTCGCGCAGCAGGCCGCAGGTGCGATCGGCTGGAAATGGACCGAGACCAATTCGTTTGTGCTTCGAAGGGGCCCGTTCTTGATTGCTGCGGGCCTCGATGATTCCGTCCCAAACGCAACGCCTTATGTTTTGCGCGGACGTTTTATCGACCTCTTTGACGCCAGTCTGCCAATTCTATCCAGTGTGTCGCTCAATGAGGGCAAGCGCGATTTGTTGCTTGACCTGGACGCTATGCCCACAGGAGGCAATCCGAGCGTGATTGCAGCTGCATGCAGAATTCGTGAGCAGAAAGCAAGCGCAGAGAAGCTGAGCTTTCTCGCCGATGGCATCGAAAATACACGGGCAGTTGTCCGGGTTCGCACCCAGTTGAAGCCGATGCGCGTACTTTTCGGGGGGAAGGTAGTCGATCGCGCCGACTACGACCTGGAGCAGGGCACGTTGCGCTTGCGCTTCAAAAACTCTGTTCAGCCGATGCCAATCGAAATCGAATTTGCGCATGAATAGTCGAGAAGCTGCTGACTCACTCAAGGCAAGCTTGGCTTCAAGTCTGAGCTCGATGGCGGAGGCTCCCCCATCGGCCATTTCCCTGGCTTGTCAGACATTTCCAATACCAGGCGGCCGCCCTGCACCATATCTTCATGGCGCAGCCAGCCACGATCGAGAGGCTGCCCGTTGAATGAGGCCGACGCCACGTATCGATTCGAATCGGATACGTTTTTCGCCTCGATCACAAATGTTTTGTCGCCTCCGAGGTGCAGGGTCACTTCCGGAATGGCGGGACTTCCGATCAGGTAAACATCCTGCCCGGCATTTGGAAATATCCCCATCACTCCGAAGGCGTACCACGACGACATAGCGCCTGAATCGTCGTTCCCCGGCAAGCCTTTGCGGCCAACGTGATAGCTCTTCGCAACAATCTCCCGAACACGCTCAGCGGTCTTATACTGCCTCCCAGCCCAGATATAGAGATAAGGGCTCAGGAAGCCTGGTTCATTCCCAACGTCGTATCGTTCCGGAACATCGAAGAATGCATCCAGGCGATCCACAAAGCGCTGCGGGCCGCCCGACTTTCGGATTAGACCGGCAACGTCCTGCGGAACATAGAGCGAATAGGTCCACGAGTTTCCCTCGTAAAATGTGTCGCCGCCCCATGTGCTGGTGAGCATCGCGGTGAACTTCTTCTTCCAGGTTCCATCCCTGTGACGCGGCCGGATGAATCCCTGCACGTCGCCTTCCTCAAATTCGGGATCCCACAAGTGTTCCCAGTTGTCCGATCTAGCCAGATACTTGCTAAAGTCCGTTTCATGGCCCAGTCCGCGAGCCATCAGCGCAATCTCGAAATCGTTCGCCGCATATTCCATGTGCAGCGAAGCGGAACGATCCGAACCCTCCATGCTGACATAGCCAAGGTTCTTCCAATCCTCCAATCCGCCACGACCTTCGTTAATGGGTTCAGGCGAAGGAACTTCCGCGTCATTGATCACAGCAGCATACGCCTGATTCCAGTCAATGCCTGGCAGGTGCTTCGCATACGCGTCACCAATTAACATATCCGCATTGCTTCCGCCCTGCATTCGACCCGTGAAGTTCCCGCTCCTGGCATCCGGAAGCCACCCTTCGTGCCGGTAGATGTCCACCAGTGCCCGCACAATGGCGGTCTCGCGCTGCGGTGCAATCAACGTCAGCAACGGGCCGGAGGTGCGAAAAGTATCCCAGAGCGCATAGAAATCGTCATAGTACGGTTCATCCGATTGCCATAGCGGATTCTCTCCAGTCCGATCAACGGGCATCAGCATGGAGTGGTAGAGCGCGGTATAAAACATCTGCTCCTGCTCAGGGGTCGCCCCGGTGAGTTCGACCGCGCCCAGAGCCTTGTTCCACGCAGAGACAGCATCGGCGTGAACACGGTCAAAGTCGAACCCTGGAATTTCGCTGAAAAGGTTACGCCTGGCCTGCTCTACACTCACAAACGAGATGCCCAACTTCAATCCGACTTGTTGTCCCTGATGCGTTGCAAAGGAAAACCAAGCGCCAGTTTTGCTGGCTGGTTCAGGGCCCTCTGTTCTCTCGCCTGGATACAGCCGGGCATCCCGCCATGTGCCCCACTTGTCTGCTGCGGTGTCGCTCACCGCATAGAAATAGACGGTGTATGGTCTTGGCTGCTTGTTCCACCCTCCAGTCACACTGCTCGAACCGCTTACCTCGGTCGGCGATACGATCTGCACCTGAGAGTTGGCAATTAGTTGCCCCTCGCCTGCCTTGCTGATCCAGCTTAGACAGTGACCGGCATCGATGAGAATATTTGCCTGCTTTGTTGCGGGATATGTCAGCCGGTAAATTGCCGAACGCTTGGCTGCGGTAATCTCCACGCCAATGCCGTAACGCTTCAACTGCACTTGGTAATACCCGATAGTTCCCTTCTCATCATCGCGATCAGAACCGATTCCAGTTGCACTTGGCACGCCAATCGTCGGCTGAATAAGAACATTGCCGTACTTGGGGCCGCCCCCGGAACCGCTCACATGTGTCTGACTGAAGCCGTTGATTCGTCCTGTTGTTTCCCAGCCGGAATTAGACTGGTTGCTTCCGACATCAGGGCCTGGCTTGATCATCCCAAACGGCATTGACGGCCCCGGGATGGTGTTCCCACCTCCTTCAATCCCAAGGAATGGGTCCACTTTCAAAGCGACCTGAGCGTGCAGCGCAGTCGTGAGAACGATCGAGGCTGCCACGGCAAACCAGCTTCGCGTTTGTCCAGTCTGCGCCATCACTCCACAATCCCATGTCACTGGCCAGCCAATCCTATCTTGTCGCGCCGTCGCGACCATGTGAAATTGAGATGAGCAAAGCTCTCTTCGAGAGCCTTCATCAATCCGGCACATCCTTGCTTCCAGGGCGTCTAAAAACCCATCGCCACGCAAATCGCAGCAATGTCGCCGATCTCTTCTCCCAGCGCTGCGGGCACGATGCGGCAGGCTCTCGTGGAAGCGGAAAGCGCTTCGTCCTCCAACACACTTCGCGCTGGTGTCAGTAGGCTCTCACCCAACCTCATGGCAAGCCCGCCGATCACAATCACTTCAGGATTCAATACATCCACGAGAATTGCCAGCGCTTCGCCCAAGCGGGTTCCCGTGTTACGAATGATCCGCCTTGCCAGTTTGTCTCCGCCACGTGCGGCCTCAGCAACGTTTTTGGCGGTAAGTGTCCCGTTCCCGGCAGACCGGGCCATGGACGTGGGGATGCCCTTGCTGATCGCCGCAGCAACCTCTCGTCGAGCTGTTTCTGCAATTCCTGCACCACTTGCCCACCCTTCCACCGAACCTGCTTTGCCGTGCCCTGTCGGGCCCGAGCGGGTCAGCCGGACATGCCCAATCTCGCCGGCCAGGTCAGATGCCCCGTGATAGAGGCGTCCATCCGCAATAATGCCCGCGCCCAATCCGGTTCCCATGGTCAGGAATACCATGTGTTGCGTCCCTTGCCCAGCTCCAAAACGATGTTCCGCAATTGCGCCTGCATTCGCATCGTTTTCCAGCCGGCAATTGATACTGAATTCCTGTTCAAGAATGGAACAAATTGGAACATCCACCCAGGTGGACAGATTCGGAGGAGCCTGAATAATGCCAGCTATCCGATCGAGCGGACCGCCGCAACTCACACCGATAGCCTCAAGCTCTCCGATAGCCTCGCGGTGACTGTGGATCAGTTCATGAATCGTCTTCTTGATCAGTTGGAGGACACGTTCCGGGCCTTGTTCCGGTAAGGTCGGAAATTCAACACGCGCCAGGATCTTTGGCGGTCGCAGGCAAAGCACTATCGCAGTTTTAGTGCCGCCCATGTCAACACCAATCCATGTCTTCTCTGCCGCAGGGTGAAGACTCTCTCTCTTACTCATAGGCAGCTTTCCCGAACACTGACACCGCAACTACAAAACCAAAGCAAAGCGCAGGAATCCCCATTGCAACCTGTAGGCCCAAGTGGTCCGCGGTAAAGCCGACCAGCGGGGGAACAATTGCGCCTCCAATCGACGCGGTAATCAACAAACCTGAGATTGTCCCTTGAGCTTGCGGAAAGGAATGAACGGCACCACTGAATATCAGTGTGAAAAGTACAGATGTAAAGAACCCACAAGCCGCAAATCCGATCGCTGCCGGAACTGGTGGCGCAAAGATGGCAACCAGGAGGGACCCAAGCGCGCAAAACGCATAGAGTCTGAGCATTGATCTGGGGCCAAGCTTTCGAATGCCCGGCGCACTGGTGAGGCGGCCCAGCCCCTGCAATCCCCAGAACAGCGATACAGTTAGAGCCGGGAGAGCCGGAAGACTGCGGAGGAGCACGTTCTCTCCCGCATCCGTCCCACGCACGGCGCTTATTCCATGCACCTGCTGGAAGAACTTAACGATCCACGACGCCGTTCCCACTTCAGCGCCGACATAGAAAAAGATGGCAAGGAAATACGTGATGGCAATGGGATGACTGAGCAGCTGCAGCAACTCCTGCGGACGAAGCCTCTCATTGGCTGGTTTGGCGGCCTGCGGGAACCTGGCGCCCCAGAGCAGAAGCAGCAAGATGACGCACAATACAGCATAGCCCGAATAGAGGCGCTGCCAGGGCAATCCATGAGTCTGCAACGCAGAAAGGCAGAATGGACCTGCAAATGCGCCAACGCCGCAAAACCCAATCGTCAACGTGAGGTTCCGATGATAGTTCTCACGCCGGTCAAGGTAGGCAATGAGGGGGTTACCGGCAGTCTGGAGCAGAGCTATGCCTGCACCAATGGTGAAGGCTAGAAATGCGATTGCGCCATAACCGTTGGCCCACGGAATGGCCGCGCAGCCAGCGCCCATGAGAAAAACGCCGCTGAGCACCACCGGCTTCGAACCGATTCGATCCGCCGCCCAACCCGCAGGGATCGAGAAGACGCCAAACGATATATAGAATGCGAAAGCAAGCAATCCCCCTGCAAACAGGCTCAGATTGAATTGCCTGATCAGGACCGGGATGATCACGCCCACAACGTTGAGAACGATACCGAACGTAAAGTAGGCAGCGAAAAATATCCACAGAAGCTTGTTTGGCGCCTGCATATCGTCAATCTGCACCTTCGCGGCCTCTGCCAGAGCTTTCATAGAATCTCACTTAACGTGCAGTTCTCCGACGAAATCGGGGCCGTATGAGGGGACCTTCTCAGACTGCATGCGCGATATCTGTCGTCTATCAGCACAAATATACTCTCTTAATGTCGCTATTCGCAACGTTATTATCTCAGTAAAACTGCATATTTCTCGTCGCGTGTACAACACATTATCTGCTGACCACGATGTGCGCTTCAAGCGTTTTCATCCACACAGTTTATACGGAAATAATCGGCGAAATCGACTGTCAATTAGTCAGACTCCTGCTCCCTGTAACTGCTGCTCAACGATTTCGCAGATGGTGTGAAGCAGGAATTTGTGACCCTCCTGAATGCGCGCTGTGACATTGCTTGCCACCCTCAATTCAATATCGGCACGGCCAGCGCACTTGCCACCATCTCCACCGAGGAACGCAACCGTCTTGATTCCCAGGTCCTTCGCAGCGACCAACGCGCGCAGCACGTTCTCGCTCTTACCACTCGTGGTGAATACCACAAGAACATCCCCAGGGCGGCCGAATGCGTTTACCTGGCGTGCAAAGATCTCTTCAAACGCGTAATCGTTCCCAATTGCAGTCAGGTCTCCTCCATGGACAGCCAGAGACATAGCTGGGTAGGGACGGCGGTCTCGGTTAAATCGGCAGACAAACTCCGTCGTCAAATGGGATGCGTCCGCCGCGCTGCCGCCATTGCCGCACGCCACCAGCTTTCCTCCCGAATTCAGCGTTTCTGCTATCGCTGTGGCGGCTGCTTCGATGCTCTTCTCCATCTTCGCTAGCCCTTCCAGCACGATCACGGCATTGCTTATGTTCTCGCTGATTAAATGGTTCATGCGCCTCATCTCTCGATCTTTGGTGGGGACTTTATGACGTCGGTTCATTCTCCCCTTTAGACAAATAGGTGCCGACATAGTCGCGCACTGCATCCTCAAGGGAAGTAAACGGCAATGTGTAGCCGGCTTGGCGAAGCTTGTCCACAGGGGCCTGCGTGAAGTACTGGTATTTGCCGCGCAACTTCTCGGGCATCTCGATAAACTCGATCTCTGGACGCGCGTTCAATGCCAGGAAGACAGCGATTACAAGATCCTTCCATGTTCGCGCACGCCCGGTTCCGCAGTTGAACAGCCCACTCACCTCACGGTGGTCCAGAAAGTGCAAGGTCACGGAGACCGCGTCCTTCACATAGATGAAGTCGCGCATCTGTTCGCCATCGGCGTAGTCCGGTCGGTAAGACTTGAACAACTGCACCTTACCGGTAGCCTTGATTTGTTCGTATGCCTTGCATACCACGGAACGCATATCGCCTTTATGCTCTTCATACGGACCAAACACATTGAAATATTTCAGTCCGGAAATGCGGTCCAGCAGTTTGTTACTGTGCGCCCACAGATCGAACATGTGTTTTGAATATCCATACATATTCAGCGGACGCAGAGTTTGCAGAGCATCCTCGTTGTCGTCATAGCCATCGTGCCCATCTCCGTAGGTGGCTGCGCTCGACGCATAGCTAAACCGCACATTGTGCGACAGGCTCCACTCGCACAGTGAGCGAGTGTAGTGATAGTTGTTCCGCAGCAGGAAGTCTGCATCTTTCTCAGTGGTTGCACTGCAGGCGCCGAGGTGAATGATTGCGTCAAGATCTGGCGCACTGCCTACCTCGAGTCTGGAAAGAAACTCGCCCGGCTCAAGGATGTCCTCATACTTCAGGCCAATGAGGTTACGCCACTTTTCATCGCGGCCAAGGCTATCCACAAGGAGCAGATCGTCGTAGCCACGCGCGTTCAATTCCGCAACCACATTGCGCCCGATGAATCCGGCAGCCCCGGTCACCGCAATTGCTTTAGCCATCCGAATTTTCCTGCTTTCCGTAGACGTGCAGTATCCGCTCGACGGTGTTGGTTGTCGAGCGCCCATCCACCATGTCGGCAAGAACAACCTTGCCGCCATTTGCATTTACGATGTCGCGTCCGCTCACGTAGTGGGCCCAATCTCTTCCCTTCACCAGTACCTGGGGAAGAATCTTCGAGATGATTTCTTTGGGCTCTTTATCATCAAAAATGACGACAAAATCCACTGCCCGCAGCGCCCCAAGCACATATGCGCGGTCATCCTGACTATTAATAGGTCTCTGGTCCCCTTTGTTGGTCTTCACCGATGCGTCGGAGTTGAGCCCAACCACCAGTGCATCTCCCTGGTCGCGCGCGAATGTCAGATAACTCACATGGCCGCGATGAAGAATGTCGAAGCAACCGTTTGTAAAAACGAGCTTCTTCCCCATGGCAACGAGTTTGTCGCGCTCTGTGCGAACTTCCTCAACGGTCAAAACCTTTGGTGTATCAATCGCCATCGTCATCTCCCAATCGCAATTTGCTCGTGCTTAGTTCCGCGTGGTGTGAGCCGCAGCGCCTGTAATAGCAAATTGAGTTGACTAAAGTCGGGAACAATCAGCGTTGCGCCTGCGCGAATAAGTCGGCTGCGCTTTGAATAGTTCCAACCAAATCTCCGCACCTCATCGCTCGCCACACCAATACTGAGCCCACCCCGCTTTCTGGCTTCCCTCATCTCAACCGGGCCATCGCCAAATACCGCAAAATGATGACCGGAAAGGTTGTGTTTCTGAATGATCCTTTCTAGAACTACCCTCTTCGCTTCCACCTTGATGTCACCCACGGCACCGAAAATCATGCCTTCAAACAGGTCAGCGTACCCCAGCGCCGTTGCCTCCGCAACGACATCGGCCTCGTCAGTGCCGCTGGCGAGATACAGCTTAACCCCTCGCTCCCGCAGCGCGCGCAGCAGATCCACCGCATTCTTGATTTGAAAGTCTTCAGAACTGAGCTCTCCCAATCTCAGCTTCTCCATCCGCCTTCCGACCATCGCAAGGAGATCCTGGTTGAAGATATGCTTGTATCCGTGCTCATCAAGCACAGACCTATCCTCGACAAACCCGCCTTGACGTACCAGTTCCACTAGCCCCTTCATCTGCGCCAAGGTTTGAATGCCCGTAGTTCGGTCGATAAATCCGCGCACTTCACTTGTGATCTTTGCGAATACCGCCGGCGAAGCATTCTCATAGTGCGTGCCGAGGATCGTGCGCACCATCATGGGTTCCATGATCTTTTCCCAGCCCTCGCGCAGTGTCGAGATTGTTCCATCGTGGTCGAAGATGCAATGCTGTATATCGAGATCGTCGGGTACTTCGCCGATGCGCTCGATGTCCGCGCCATCCAGAAACCGCGCGCGGTGCGGCATTTCCGCCAAATCCGGCTCAAATACATAATCAGGTTCACTGCCCACAGCGAGTATCTCCGCCGGTGTTGCGGTACCTGTGGTCTGTAGTTTCTGAACCGTGACCGCTGCCGCGATGTTCGCAATTTGTGCAGCCGTCAGCGAATCCTGTCCGCTGCCAAGAACCGCGGCAATTGCCGATACCACGGTATCGCCGGCGCCCACCGGGTCTGTTCTGGAGAGAAGCTGTATCCCCGCTACTTGATGGACCGACTCTCCTTCCGCAACAAGTATGCCCTTCTCGCCGCGTGTGAGGAATACCGCATTTTCGGTCCTCAGTGATATCTGGCGAATCATATCGACGGCCGTTTCTACTGAGTCATCCTCTTGCCCAGTGCGGCCCAGAAGCTTTGCAGCCTCATGAGCATTGAGTTTCAAAACCGCTCCACGGTATAATTCGGGCCGATGACGGGAGTCTGCGACAAAAATAGTTTTGGTATGCCTTGCAATGACGGCGTTGATCCGGTCGATCATCGCTGGTGTGCTTAGGCCCTGGGGCACCTGTTGATTGAGGATAATGACATTGTTGTCCGCGGCGGCCCGGTCCAGCGCCACCGCCAGGACTTCGGCGGTTTCGTCGGATAGAACATTGAACGCGCCAAAATCGATCCGACTCTCTTCCTGCTCTCCTGAGTGGGGTTTGGCATAGACCATTGTCTGCCAATTGGCATCGGTCACCATTCCGCTTCCAATATCTGCGCCGCGCTCTTCCAGAAGGCGCAGCAACTCCCTGCCGAAAAGATCGTTGCCTGCAACTCCGATCGCTTGCACACGTGTCACGCCAAGATCGATCAGGTTAGCAGCCACATTGCCCGCACCACCCAGGCTGAACCGCTGTTGTCCTACCCTTCTTACAGGGAGGCCCGTCTCGATCGACAACTCAACCGCATCTTCTTCCAGAAGCCAATATGCATCCAGGCAAAAGTCCCCGAACACCGCGACACGTACGGCAGCCAAAGGGTAAAGCCCGCGATCAAGCCACGTCGGCTCTCCAAAAGTCGTTTCCATTCGCACCTTCTTCTTTGAGCTTCGAGATTTTACCCAACTCATTTGCTTGCCAATTAGTTATCGAATCACGTCGCTATGAGTCTATCCGTCTCTGAAAGGAACTCGTGACTCCCATGAGCAGCAATTGAAAAACTGGAGGCTGTGCTTTCCTCATGGAAAACAATGTGGCTGTCCACAACTTCGACATTCTCAATCGAATGGATGTGGGCCGGAATCTTAAATGCGAAAAGCAGGTATCGCACAACCCTTTTTCCGAGAGCAGGGATAACACACCATGTGGGGGTGTCGAATAATTCTCCTCTCCGAAAGGTTTCCTCAAGTCCTAAGGGAAGCGGTGTCGTGCCGAACTCCATTCCGCGAGCCTGCGTGGTTCCGTTCCATGGCTTATCCGGCCGAGCGCAGTTCTCTTCCCAAATTGCCATCCACGGAAAGTCTTTCCTGCGAAAGCAGTATCCTACGCCCACGCCAAGCTTCCAATTCATCGCAACAATGAACTCCACGTCACGCCGAGGATCGAGTTGAACGGCTGCCAAACAGCCCCTGCCCTTTGCAGAGAAAGGTATTCTCAAGTCAACTGTGCTTCCATTGCGTTCAGAGGCGGGCGCATCGGGCCATAGAAACTCCTGATCGGCAGACAGCAACGAGCCTCCCTCATATTCCGCCGGCGCAGTCACTCCCCGAGCACCTGAGGCTGCAAAGCTACTGTCGACGGCATTCAGGAATGGGGGAGAGAAGGTTGCGTGTTGCACCCAGTGACACGCGTGATCCGCGTCCTTCTCGTTGCTGGCTATCTCTTCCACGTACACAACGGTCTCCTGATTCTGTAGTTGGATTGTGCGTTCAAAGAGAAGTTGAGCACGCGGCAAGCGTACTTCCCATCGACAACCCGTACGATCGAGACCCGCTTGCGGACGTGCATTCCAGCGCAGTGAGGCAGCCTCGCCGTGCGGCGGAGATCCCATTGCAGCCTGTTTGCCTGACGGCGCCCCAAAGTACTCGAAGCAAAGCCCGTGGCCGGTAAAACCAGCCGTCTGTGCGAGTTCTTCTGCCGGACGCGGACCCAGTTCGGCAGACATCCATGGCGCATCCCAAAACAAATTCAATGCCGGCAAGCCCGAATTCTCATGAAACCGGAACTCCGCGAGATGACCGCCGTCCATCATAGCGATCAATTCGATAAGGCCGTTCGTCATGCGAGCCGCATCACGCCCCTTCCACCGAGTCAATTTCGTCGTCAGCATTGAATTCCCTCAAATCCAGTCAAGCTTCCCACTCTTCGTCTTTTCCACCGTATCCAAGGCCATCCCATCAGCCGCGAAAGCCCAGAGACCCACTGTGGCGTATGGAAGCACTCACTCCGTTCACTTTTCATCTCGCGGATAATCGATTCGAACCGATGTGATTGAGTACGGATGCACAGGTACAGTGACCTCGCCCGAGCCGGTGAATTTGAGCGGTGCGCCCTCGGACGTCTCCATCAGGTTCGTCAGAGTCGCACTCGCAGCCCCCGCCGGTACGTGAATCTGGGCTACACCTTCATTCCCTTCCCACTCGTAAAACCGAACAATTAGGCCATTCACGTCTTCGGCTTTCTTGACCGCAGTCAGCACGACGTTTTCTCCATCCAACTGCACGAACGAGTGCACCAGAGGCAGTTGCCCGGCGTGCGGCTGCACCTGCAATGCGGCTAATCTGGAGTTGAATTCGTAGCCATGGCGGATGGTGAGTGCACTCTTCCAATCGCCTGCATGCGGGTATAGGGCATAGCTGAAAGTGTGGTGACCTCGATCTGCATTGGGATCAGGGGAGACTGGAGACCGCAAGAGAGTGAGCCGCAAGACATTGCCCTTGCAGTCATAGCCATACTTTGAATCATTGACGATCGACAAGCCGTGACTGCCGTTCCCTAGATCGGCCCACCTCAGCGCCGGGACTTCGAATCTCGCTTCCTCCCAACTGTTACTCCTGGTTGTTGGCCTGTCGATTGATCCGAATGGAATCTCGTAGGTAGCTGAATTGCTCGAAGCCGCGAGCGGGAATGCTGCCTTCAGAAGTGTGTGTGTCTCGTGCCAATCGATGTTGTTCACAACTTCGACCTGATCTGAATCCGCATACAGAACAATATCCTGTGTGAAGGTCGAGCTCTGCCATCTCCGCGCAACTCGGATCACGGCACGCATCGGTCCCTGCTCCACTAGTTCGACAGAATCCGCTCTCGATATCGCAGTGAAGTGGTCAAGCGTCCCCGGATCGATATTCCAGGCATCATCAGCCTCAGGGGTATCCTTGAATACTTCCAATTCGTTGCCGCAGGCACCCTTTGCGAGGGACTCGAAACGATCCGCCTTGCTATAGAGGCTGGTGATGCATCCGGTGTGCGGATCGACTGTAACCTTTAGTGTTGCGTTTTCAAGCGTCAATCCGTCCACATGTAGATCGCTTTGAAACTTCAGCTTGCTCGGAACTACGTGAAGCACTTCATAGCCAAGCGAAGGAACATCCTTCACTTCTGCCAGCAGTTCGTATGTGCTCGTCGACGCGTTCCAAGATAGAACCTTCGAGGGCAGCACATGGTTCTGTGGATCGACTAAGGACACACCTTCAGGGTTGTGTTCCGGCATCTGAACACTGAGCTTGATCAGCCCCGAGCGTTGCCAACCGAGCGCATTGAATACAAGCACAGGAACACTTCCAGCCTTGCCCGTAGCGATATCGGCCTGAATCGCATGGATTGCCTTGGAGGACGCTTCCTCTGTTGCCCATCGAACCTGATCGTAGTCCCGCTGTGCATCCTTATAGATAATTCCAATTCCCGAACCCGCAGCGAGGTCGTGAAACTGATTGAAGAGAGCCTTCTTCCATGCTTCGTTCAACTCCGTCGCGGGATAGACCAATCCATCCAGCCAGGCCAACGAGGAGTATTTCTCCGCTGTCAATAACTGCTCTTCGCTGTCGCGCATGTTCCGTTTGTGGTTTGCCTGTGTCGTGTATGTGCCACGATGGTGCTCAAAGTAGAGTTCGTCCTTCCAGGTCGGAATGGAGACTTCACCAGCGGGTGAAGCAGGAAGCGAAAGGACTCCTTGCGCCATGGACGTCAAGTTCCATTCCGGAGACTCAGCGGAGATCTTCTTCTCGATGCCGCTGAAATAACTTTGCGCGGTTCCGAACCTCATCTGAGGGACCGCCGATCGCGGCCGCATCCAACGGGTGCCCTCATCGAGGATCGCGCGCGTCGACCCGCCTCCGTGATCTCCCACGCCGTACAAGTCCATCATCTCGGAAATGCCTGGGGACAGTTTCCTGGCTCGGACAAAATCATTTGCTAGCCGCATCGGATCCAAATCTTCATTCGCATAGCTATGCGGAAAGTAGCTCAGAACTTTACTTCCGTCCGGAGACTCCCACCAAAACAGTTTGAATGGGTAAGGGTTGGTCTCATTCGCGGCAAGCTTTTGCGTGACAAAATAGTCGATGCCGGACTTCTTGTAGATTTGCGGCAGTTGCCAGTTATAGCCGAAGGAGTCAGGATTCCATCCGACGCGCGTTGTTATCCCGTAGAGCTGCTTGAGCGTTCTCTGTCCGATCAGAAGTTGGCGCACCAGCGATTCCCCGCCCGGCATGTTCAGGTCCGGCTCCACCCACATGCCGCCCACGACCTCCCAGCGTCCCTCCTTGATGCGCCTCCCAATCTCCGCATTCATGAGGGGATACTTCTCTGCTATCCATTCGTTGTATTGCAAAGCCGACTGCGTATAGGTGTAGTCGGGATACTCATCCATCAGTTGGAGCGCTGTGCCGAAGGTGCGCTTGACTACGTCGACAGTTTCCGTCCAGGGCCACAGCCAGGCAGCATCGATATGCGAATTGCCCGTAACGTGAAACGTTGCTGCCTGCATGAACGGCCTCAGTGGTTCAATATCCTCCTGTGCGCGGCGCAGCGAACGATCGAAGCCTTCCTGATCGCCCTTATCCAGCGCATCGAACGCCACATCACCGATTGCTTTTTCCAGCACGGTTGTTTCAGCATCTGAATTCGCCGCAAGATCTGGAATCAGCAGGGCTGCCGTCACAAACTCGGTGTACAAATCCTCGGGGCTGGGACGGCTCGTGGCCGCATCAACCTGCAAAGTCTGCGCAGGCAGGGACTTCGTGTCATCCGATTTGCTGAGCCGGATTGCAATCAGCGCCTTATCACCGGGCTTTGCAACACCGAAGAGAACCAGGGGCTGTGCGTCGTCTCCGGCAGACACACGCTGGCCATTGAAGTACACCGTCGCATCGCTCTCTCTCAGAGACGAAATCCAAATGCGAGTTCCGGTCAGGTCGTACCCACCGACTGCCTTTGGAACCACAACCCATGTCCGGAACCAGACGGTATCTTTTGTATCCGATTGAAATGGCGCATGAATCGGGCGCCAGGAGGAATCATCCACGTCGACCGCTTCGCCATGCGGCAAAGCTCCCACATGAAAACGCCAATCGTTGACAGGGATCGATTCCAACTTCGATAGGTGGTCGATGGTTGCCTGAGCTTTCACGGACAGAGTTTTCAATGTATCCGAAGTCTGCTGTTTAGCAAAGTTATCGGCCGCCGCAGCCACTGGAGTCTGCTGCGCTTTCGCGTCTGACGCGCTGACGAGAAGGATGACCGAAACAACTGCTGCGCCCGCCAGACTCTGAAGTAAGCACCTCGATAGCCTGAGCCTCGATGACTTTGCTTGCATTCCACTCGCTCCTACAAAAAGCTCTGAAACAGTGGCCATTGTCGATTGGTCACTGTGTTGACGATCCTGTATCAAATCGGTTGCCATGCTTATTCTGCATTCGATTATTCACGTAAAAGCCCGCACTAAGAACTTGCTGACATGGATGGAGGAGCGCTCTCCGCTGCGCTCCCCCAGTTCCTGTTCGGTGCTGGACCCATGTTCAACACAAGCGTTCCACCTTCAGCGATTGCGGAGTGTGAAAACCACGGCTTATTCAAGGGGGCACCATTCAGAAAGGCACTCTGAATGTATATGTTCTCGTCGGAGTTGCCGTTGGCCTTCACTGTGAAAGTCTTTGCATTGCCCATACGGATGGTTGCTTCATCAAAAAGCGGCGACCCGAGAATGTACTCCGCCCTGGCTGGATCAACGGTGTAAAAGCCCATCGCACTCATGACGAACCACGAACAGTTCTCTCCCTTGTCGTCCATGCCGGCAAGGCCCAGTCCATCCCGATCGCTTCCATACATAAGCTTCATGATCTTGCGCACAACCTCCTGCGTCTTCCACGGCGCTCCGGCCCAGTTGTACAAATAGGGCACATGATGATCCGGCTCGTTACCATGGCAGTACTGTCCGATCATGCCGGTTATGTCCCGCGCTATTCCCTGCGGCTTATAGGGAAGGCTGAAGAAGGTATCCAGACGCTTCACAAAACCCTCGCGGCCTCCCATCAAGTTGATCAAGCCCTGTACATCGTGAGGTACAAACCACGTTGTCTGCCAGGAAGTCGACTCCTTATACATGAAGTTGTAATAAGGCTCAGCAGGATAGAAGGGGCCAATCCACGCGCCTTCCGCAGTTCGACCGCGCATGAAGCCCGTCGATGGGTCCCAGACATGTTTGTAATTCAAGGCTCGCTCCATGAACATGCGAGCGTCGGCATCGCGCCCCAACTTTTTGGCGTAAGCGGCCAGGCAGTAGTCGTCGTAGCAGTACTCCAGAGTCTTGGACACACCTGCATTTCCTCCCTCATAGGGAGGGCCGGGATGATCGACGACGACATCGTGGATCCAGCCTTGCTGCAGATACTCGGCCAGGAACTCTCTGGGACCTTTCGGATCAGTAGCATTTTTATAGAGGTACCGATACACTGCCTCATGATCGAAACTAAGTCCGCGTTCCCAGTCTCCGAGATACGCCGCCACGGCATGGTCGCCATGAAATGAAGTGCCCATCCAACCCGTTTCCTGGGCCATTTCCAACTGAGAGCGAAGAATATCCCGCTTGATTTCAGGTTCCAGCAAGGTGAGCAGAACAACCTGGTTTCTGCCGGTGTCCCAGTAAGGTACAAGGTCGTAGCGGTCATGTTCGGCGACATAGGACTTCTTATCCAGGCCTGTGAAACGGTCCCCCTTTCTAGCAACCATTGTGGGGCTGGCGAACGCATGATAGAGAGCGGAATAAAAGATCTCTCGCTGCTTTTCCGTCCCACCCTTCACATGGATACCATCAAGCCGCTCGCGCCATACCTGCTTGGCATCGCTCGTCAATTTGCTGAACGCCCATCCTGGATTCTCTGCATTCAAGGTCGTTTGCGCCTGTTCAAAGCCGCCCGCTGCGGCAACCTTGATGAGAATCTGCTCTGCCTCGTCTGTCTCATAGGTCAGGAAGCAGCCTGTATAAGTGCCAGTCTCCGAGCGACTGCCGGGACTCACCTTGTCCCAGCCGAGCAGGAACCAGCCGACACCTATCATCCCTGGCTCTGGAGGATCGCGATGAAATGTTCCGAAGGTTTTGAACGGCTTTGAGAATTCGGCAACGAAGGCAACTGTTCCTTCCTGCGTCCAGCCTCTGACTATCCGATCTCCCGCAATTTCTAAAGTCGAATCCTTGTTGGGACCGAGGTCGATAAGAATCGTGGCTCGATTGGTCTTCGGAAATGTGAATTGAAAGAGACCGGTGAGAGCCGTCGCAGCCAGGTCCACATGAATTCCGTGATCCTGCAGATACACCGAATAATGGCCGGGGGTTGATCGCTCACTCTTCTTGTCGTAGGCTGACGTGTTGCGCACACGGTCTGGCGGAGTTGTCCAATCGCCCACCAGCGGCGTCACAAGCATGTCATCCACCATGCATGAGAAGCCTGCCATACTGTGGCGAGGATACACATAGGAGTAGAGATTGCCGTGAGGATAAGCTAGACTGCAGTCCTTGTTCACAGGGCTCACGTCGATGCCATGCGGCAGCGCGGCACCGGGACAAACCATTCCAGTATAGAGTTCCTCTCCGAATGGAGGCGCATTTCCCAGTAGCTCCGGGTCGTCAAGCGCGGCAACTCCAAAAAGCACTTTGACATAGTCCAGCGGTTCCATCGTGCCAGCCGCCTGATCATTGCGCATGTCGCCCAAGCCTGCGATCCCGGTCTTGTCTTTGCCGGTTTCGGAACCTTCGCACGGGATCGGTGAACTTACCGGAATGAGCCCAGCCACTGCAGCTCCCATACCGGTCTTGATCAGCCCGCGCCGCGATATTGCGCCGCCCTTCATCGTCTCCATCTTGAATTCTCCCGAATCAATTAGTTGCCGATGTTCACATCGGCAGTGAGGGGCGTGTCTTCTGACGAAGCGCCGACATACACCGTGAAGCGGCCCGGATCGATTCGCCAATCATGGCTCTCCTCGCTCCAATAGGAAAAGGCGCGCGGGTCAAGGACAAGACTCACATGCTGATGCTGGCCAGGGCTGAGTCTGACTTTTGCGAAGCCTTTCAGTTCTTTCGCTGGTCGCGGCATGTGCGCACTTGGATCGCCCACATAGACTTCTGCGACTTCAGCACCCGTGCGGTTCCCAGTGTTTGTTACATCGAAGGAGACCTCGAGAGAACCGCCGGAGGGCACGCTTGACGGAGAAAGCTTCAGTTCGCTGAATGAAAACTTCGTGTAAGACAGGCCGAATCCGAAAGGAAAAAGAGGCTTGTTCGTTGACGAAGCATAATAGCGATAACCGATGAAGACACCCTCCGCGTACTTGACATGCGGCGTCTGTCCCTCGGGTACAGCCTGCGCGTAGTAGTGATCGTGCACCGGATTATCGTTCCATGACCGCTCAAAGCTGATCGGCAGCTTGCCTTCGGGAGACCTGGCTCCGAGCAATACCTCTGCTAAAGCTTTCCCGCCCTCTTGTCCCGGATACCAGCTCTCAAGCAGAGCGGGCACATTCTGCAGCCAGCCATGGGTATCCACATCTCCACCGGAAATTACAACAACGATCATCTTCGTATTCTCTTTCAGAACCGCTGCAATCAATTCGTCTTGCCCCCAAGGCAGCGCAAATGTACGATCAAAGCCCTCGCTTTCGGTGGTCGGATCAAAACCCACAGAAACAATCGCCGCATCAGCCTCAGCGGCGATCTTTCTGGTTTCGGCAGGAATCAGATCGTCTTTATCGCAGATTCCCAGGCCGACACGCGGATAGACGGCATCAGGTCGATATTCCAACTGAATGGCAATCGCCTTCCCCGCCGTCAGAGAGAGGTCAGTCCACTGCGGCGCCTGCCCCTCGTGCTGCGATTGCTCAAGTACCGGCATCCCATCGATGGTCAGCGTGTAGGTGTCGGCTGCGCCGGCCGCGACTAACAATAGATATTGGCCGGTTTTTTCAGGCCGATAGGATACGGAATAGCGGATGCTGCGCCGCACAGTTGTTGCGGTCGTCCACTCTTCAGACTTCCAGCTATTCACGTGGTCGGCATACTCAATTGAGTTTGGCTCACCCTTGAAATCGGGGTTGTCGAACGATTCGATCTTGATGGGCGGATGCCCATTATCAGACTGATTGGCTGGATCGGCGTTTCCCGGCGCGAAGTTCGAATTATCGAAGAAGTCACTGATCGTCGGCAGGCCGCGGGCATAAGTGACTTTCGCACCAGTGAGATTCGAAAGCCCCTCCACCAGGCTTACAGCGGCAAACGGCTGCACTTGGGAACTCCCGCCGCCGCCCGATTGCGCAGGCCATGCGTCAGGGCCGATCACAGCGATGGTCCGCAGTTTTCCTGAGTCCAGCGGCAGCAACGAGTTCTCGTTCTTGAGCAAGACGATTCCCTCGCGCGCCTCGTCCAGAGCAACTTCCCTTCCCTCTTTCCTGTATGCGGGAATCTCCGTTAGCTGTTGCGGACGATCCAGGAAACCAAAGCGAATCGAGGTCCGCAGAATTCGGCGTACCTTGTCGTCGATCGCCTCCGAAGGAACTTTTCCCTGCTGTACCGCGGGCAGCAGGGTGCTGCGGTTCATGAATTTACCGACCGGCATCTCCAGATCCAGGCCATTGACGGCGGCTGCTACGCCATCGTAGGTGGCGTCCCAATCCGACATGAGAATGCCGCCGAACCCCCATTCTTTTTTGAGAATATCGAGATTCAAATGGGCGTTCTGGGTGGCGTGAACGCCGTTCACCAGGTTATAGGAATTCATCACCGCGCCCACATGAGCCTCGCGAACCGCAGCCTCGAATGCCGGTAGGTATATTTCCCGAAGCGTCCGCTCGTCCACATCCGAACTGACATTGTGGCGATCGTATTCCTGATTGTTCGCGGCAAAGTGTTTCACCGTCGCCATCACGCCCTGGCTTTGCACCCCTTCAATGTAGCCAACCGCAGTCCGTGCCGCCAGATACGGATCTTCGCCAAAGTACTCAAAGTTGCGCCCGTTCATCGGCGCTCGATAGATGTTTACTCCGGGGCCAAGCAGAATATGCACTCCGCGTGCCCGGGCATCAAGACCAATCGAACTACCCACACGCTCGGCAAGCTCAGGGTCCCATGACGCGGCCAGCGCTATACCGCTCGCATAAGCTGTCGATGGCCCCCATGTTCCTGCCCCCATTGGACCGTCGGTCATCTTTAGCTTTGGCAGTTCCACAGTTGACTCGGCACGGATGAACATCCCATCCTCGCCACCAATAAGATCGATCTTTTGCTCCAGGGTCAGTTTCGCGAGCAGATCCTGTATCCTTTGCTCGATGGCCGGGCTGTCCGGCACCGGCGCCTGTGCCCGCGAATGCAGCATAGAAACAGTGAACAGAAAACAACAAACGAGAAATCTGCCTCGGTACCGCATGCCCCAAGATGCCTTATTTCGCCGGAAAATCGATCGCCGATCGCATTTGGGTGAATGCGCGCCACTTCCGGGATTGAGGCGACAAATAAGCCGCGCGCCGCACTCTCTGCCGTTGCCCGACAAACCTATTTGCGTCAGGTCAACCAATTGGTCCGGCAATCGTACCGAGCCAGTCCTGATGATCGAATCGTTTCGACATTCCATTGTAAATTTCTCTTGCGCTCTCTTATCTTCACGTTTCATAATGGCTCGGCAACAAACACTGAATTTTGTGAATAGAAAATCGTTTCGATTGCAAAGTCTATCGACCGGTGGCCACATTGTCAACGCTTTTGTTGTCGTCCGGCCGAGCTGAGTACTTCTTCACCACTGCCAAGCCGCGAACTCGCCTGCGCTCCATCGCGGAAAACCACTCACCGGAACTGGAGAATCTGCTGCACGGCAGATCTTGAATCGATATGCACAGAAACCACTTCGTCATACGACTGCTCGCACCCACCCTCCTCGGCCTGGGATGCACAATGCTCCCCTGCTTTGGCCTGACACCCGCCCCCCCGAGCGCAGCATTGAGCACCGCGCCGTTTGAGCTTTCCTGCAACTCGCTTCGGAATCCTCTAGGCATCGATGGCGTTCACCCACGCCTGTCGTGGCGGATGCCGGCCCTTGCCCGCGGAGTTCGTCAGACTGCCTATCGAATCCAGGTTTCGACAAAGCCGCAACTGCCTGTGGGTGCGGCCCCCGACGTCTGGGACAGCGGCAGAATCGATTCTGATCGATCGGTCAATGTTGTCTACGCTGGCCCTCCGCTCCGTTCCGCGCAACGCTACTATTGGCGCGTCCAGGTGTGGGATCAAAACGGGGTGAAATCTCCAATCAGCAACGCTGCATGGTGGGAGATGGGACTGCTCAATTCACAGGATTGGCATGCCAGGTGGATTGCCCGCGACCCTGACTTCGAGAATGAAGATCGTAAATCCTCACCGGCGTGGATCTGGGTAAAGGGTGAAGATGCCCTGAACAATCCAAGGACGGGAAAGCATCAGTTTCGCCTCGATTTTGACCTGTCTCAAGCACCGCAGGATGCTACGCTTCTGATCACCGGAAAAGACTCCGCCGTTGCCTGGATCAATGGCGTCCCGGTCCTCCAGGCAAAGACTCTTCCTGCCTGGATGTATCCCTGGGGGACCTTCAAAGAGATACCCGTAAGGCAGTTTCTGAAAGGCGGAAAGAACGTTCTCGCCGTCGAGACAACGGTCATCGATGGCGGCCAAAATAATTCTGCTGGATTCATTGCACTTCTTCGAGTGTCCACGCCTGCCGGTCTCACGCAGCGGTTTATCACCGGACCAGACTGGAAGGCTGCCTATGGGAGCACGGGAGAGTGGATCTCATCTGATTTCAACGATTCCAGTTGGCCAAACGCAGCCGTGGTCGCTCAAATCGGGCAGGACCCTCTTGGAACTCCATGGCCTCCGCATCCGGCAAGCCTGTTGCGGCATAGCTTCCTCGTCTCGAAGCAGATCCGCTCTGCGCGGCTTTACGCAACATCTCTCGGCACCTATCAGTTTCACCTGAACGGCCAGCAGATAGGCGATCAAATTCTCGCTCCAGGGTGGACCGACTACCGTAAGCAGGTCGTCTATCAGACATACGATGTAACCTCCAACCTCCACCAGGGGAACAACACCATCGGCGCCCTGCTGGGAGACGGATGGTACGCCACTGGGCTCTTCACCATGCAGCACAGGTTTAACTACGGACAGCCGCCCACCCGCCTTCTTGCCCAGTTGGAAATCACTTATTCCGATGGCACGCGCGCCACGATTGTCAGCGATGAGTCCTGGAAGACTGCACCGTCGGCCATCGTTCGCTCCGAAATCTATGATGGAGAGGTTTACGATGCCCGGCTGGAAGAACCAGGGTGGGATCAACCGTCTTTCTCCGATGCTCACTGGAGCCCTGTGCATGTTGTGCCGGGCCCCGAGGCTGATATCACCGCTCAGAACTTCCAGCCAATCAGAGCCACAAAGACACTACACCCCATCTCCGTGACCAGCCCCACAGCCGGAGTCTTCGTATTCGACATGGGGCAGAACATGGTCGGATGGGCGCGGCTCCATGTACAAGGTCCGCGCGGAACACGCGTCCAGCTCCGCTTTGGCGAGGTGCTCGATGCGAAGGGCCGGTTCTACAGGGACAACATGCGAACCGCGCAAGAGGCTGATTCCTTCATTCTGAGTGGGAAGGGCGCAGAGACCTTTCAGCCGCATTTCACTTACCACGGCTTTCGCTATGTTGAAATGACAGGCTTGCCCGAAGTTCCCTTGCCGGATGCCATCGAAGGCGTGGTCTTCCATACCGACGCCCCTGAATCCATCCAGTTCCACTCCGGAAATCCAACTGTCAACCGATTGTGGAAGAACATCCTCTGGGGGCAGCGCGGCAACTTCGAAAGCGTTCCGACAGACTGCCCTCAGCGGGATGAAAGGCTGGGATGGATGGGGGATGCGCAGGTCTTCTGGCGCACCGCATCGTTCAACGCCAATCTGGATGCGTTCTCCCATAAATTCACGCGGGATATCCGGGAAGCCCAGTCGCCAAAAGGGTCTTTTACTGATTTTTCTCCCCGCGTAGGCGATACGGGAGAGAACACGGCGGGCTGGGGAGATGCGGGGATCATCATCCCTTGGACCGCCTACATGCAATATCGAGATTTGAGTATTCTCGATGAGAATTGGGCCTCCATGGAAAAGTGGATGGACCACCTGAAGGCAGCAAACCCTGGGTACCTTTGGCTTCATGACCGGGGAGGCGACTATGGCGACTGGGTAGCAATCGGCAGTGTCACTTCAAAAGACCTGATCGCAACCGCTTATTGGGCTTACGATGCGACACTCATGGGTCAGATGGCTGCGGCACTCGGGAAGACGGAGGAAGCAGAAAAGTACAATAAGCGGTTTCTCTCCATTCGCGACGCATTCGATCGTGCCTATGTGAAAGCGGATGGGACGGTGGACAACGGCAGCCAGACCAGTTATGTTCTTGCACTTCATATGCAATTGCTGCCCGAGCAGTTACGGGCGGTTGCCGCCGCCAAACTGGTGCAGGACATCCAGGCACACCAGGGTCACCTGACAACCGGCTTCATCGGCACCCCGTACCTATTGATCGAACTCAGCAATAGCGGGCATAGCGATGTGGCTTACCGGCTGCTTGCCACAACGTCATTTCCCTCGTGGGGATACATGGTTGAGCATGGCGCAACCACCATGTGGGAGCGTTGGAATGGCGATCAAATGCTGAACGATCCAGGCATGAATTCCTTCAATCACTATGCCTACGGCGCGGTGGGAGAATGGCTCTATCGGTTTGCCGCCGGAATCGACGAAGACCCTGAGGACCCAGGCTTTCAGCACATTCTGCTGCACCCCCAGTTCGACCAAACCCTTCATGAAGCCCGCGCCGCGTACCAGTCCCCTTACGGCCAGATCGTATCCGGCTGGAAATACACCGGCAACGCGATTACCTGGGATGTCGAGATCCCGCCTAACACTACGGCAACGCTCCAGTTTCCTGTGGCAGATGGGCAAGCCATTCTCGAAGGAGGGCAATCGTTGGACAAGGAACCAGCGATCCACTTGATTGGTAGCTCAAACGGACTATCCAACTATGCAGCGGCATCTGGAACCTACCGATTTTCTATACAGAAATCGAAGCAGCCCTAAGCGGTCAAGTGGATGCGATCTCTGCAACATGCTGCCTGCGCGCCGGTGTCATCCCTTTGCAACCGCGGCTGTCGATCCTCGGGCGCAGAGGGCGGATTTCAGGAGAACCTGTCGCGGCTCCAGCGTAGTTTGATCGCTGGCTGACTGAATCGATTGCAACAGCAACTCCACGGCTGCCTTGCCGATTTCATAGGTTGGCTGCTTGATTGTGGTCAGGCTGGGGTTGAACACTTCAGCCCAATCCGCATCATCGAAGCTCATCACGCTGACCTTTTCCGGACAGGGAATCTGTAATTCTCTCAGTGCGCGAAGAATGCCCAGGGCCATACGATTGTTCAACGTAAAAATCGCCGTTGGCGGATCGGAGGATTGAAACAGCGTGAGGCCGATGCGATAGCCGCTTTCAATGTGAGAATCGCCCTCCCGAAGAGACTCCTCCCACACGGGAAGATTGGCCTCCTGCATCGCCTTGCGGCACCCCTCCACACGGGCAATGCTGGTGGAGTGCACCAGTCGGCCGGAGATCACCGCGATCCTCTCATGCCCAAGACCGATCAGGTAGCGAATCGCGTCGTAACAGGAGTCAAAGTTGTCCGTAACCACACAGTCTACTTCGGCCTTCATGGGCACGCAGTCGATGAAAACAATTGGTGCGCGATCCCGGATCAACGCCTGCCGGGCTGCATAAGAGTCACAGGTGGCCAGCAGGACACCGTCCACTCTCTGCGTATAGAGCGCATTCAGGTGCCGCAGTTCGAGGTCGGGTTGATCGTTGGAGTTGCAGACCAGCACTTCATACCCATGCTTGATGGCTTCATCCTCCACGCCGCGTAATGCTTCGACAAAGAATGGGTTCGTAATATCCTGCACTACCAGGCCGAGAATATTGGTCTTCCCGATACGCAACCCGCGCGCGCCGGCATGCGGGGAGAAGTTCATTGCATTGATTGCCTTTTGAACCACGGCGGTAAGCTCAGGTCCTACGATACCCTTGTTGTTGACCACCGCCGACACCGTGGAAATGGACACGCCGGCAAGCCTGGCCACATCGCGCATTGTGTAAGTAGTTCGCTTAGCCATCTCAGTTACTTTCCCCAGCCTCGCCGAAATCTCCGGGCTATCCTTGGTCGCCATCTTCGAGAAGACAGGCACATCTCGCACAGCGGCTGGCAACTCGAAACCGCCTGGCGCCCACGTCTCTTGCAAAATTCGCTGGGAAACATCCTTGTCGAAACGAGTCGCCCAACTGCTCCGATGAAAGGTAGATTGCCGGACAGATTCCCGATTTTACCACATAAAATCGTTTCGAGATCTTCATTGGTCAGCTTTGAAATGCTGGGCCCGCTTTCGCACTTGTTGGGCAAAGAATCTCCAGTCAAGTTTCGAAATTGATTAAGTTGCGATTCAAAAATGGAAGGCGCGAGCGGTGAAAGTCATCATTTGGCTGGGCGTCGCTTCATCAAGTGCACAGCGCGTCCTATTTCAGCCCAAGAAAGAGCCTCCGCATAGCAGCGGACCAGCTCGACTTGGTTGAAGCCATGGGACCGAACGATCGCATCGCAATTCTCCCAGTTTCCGCGCTCGTGAAACTCTACCCAACGCAACAGGCTGCTCTCATGAATCCCCGCGCCGAGCAACGCCTCCCAAATCTTCTCCCGCAGAGACAGTACCTTGGCCAAGTCCGCCATGGGGACGCGCAGCATCGCCGGAAGCATGCTGAACATCCCCAGCAGATACTGCTCCGCTTGGGCAAGTGCACAAAGTCCTGCAGCCAATTCGCAAAACCGGCCCCTCACAAACGCCATCCTGAGGATCTCGGGCGGCTGTTTGGCGTTGAACTCGCTTGCGATGGCCAGCGTGATGACGCGGCGAATTGCATCGTCGCCCACCAAAATCAGCGCCGACTTGATCGAGCAAACCTCCTGGCGAATCGCGCATACCGGCGAGTTGACCAGACGCAGAAAGCGGTAGGTGAGAGACATGTCCCGCTTCACAAGCTCGCTTAGCCGGTGCAAGTCCAAGGGGTGGTGTTGCAGAAGTTCCAGAATTTGGATATGAGAGAGCCGGTTGGCCGGTATTTTCCGGTACTTCAACAACAGGGGGCGGCAGAAATAGTACCCCTGAAACAGGGTGAAACCCTCCGCACAGGCTTGCTTGCCCATTTCTCGGTCGCGGTGAATATCAGCGCCCGCCAACTACATCAGCCCGACTTCGTGGAGCAGGTGATGGCAGTTCTTCACCGCACAGGAGCAAATCCGCAGAACCTGAAACTGGAACTCACCGAGAGCATGTTGGTTGAGAACATCGAGGATGTGATCGCCAAGATGACAGCTCTCAAATTGCATGGCTTGACGTTTTCCCTTGACGATTTCGGCACAGGTTACTCCTCGTTGTCCTACCTGAAGCGCCTGCCACTGGGCCAATTGAAGATTGATCGGTCGTTTGTGCGGGACATCCTGGTGGATGCCTGCAGCGGCGCCATTGCACAGACTGTCGTTTCCCTGAGCCATGCAATGGGTTTTTCGGTTATTGCCGAAGGAGTGGAAACGGAAGAACAACGGGAGTTCCTCGCACGTCTCGGCTGCCATTCGTTTCAGGGCTACCTCTTCAGCCGGCCATTGCCGGTGGAGGAGTTCGAAGAACTGTTGTCAAGCTTTGCCAAGAGCGTCACCTCAAATTCGAATACGGACCTTTGGAAGGCTGCATCTGTAGCTGCCGCCTGATGGGTACAGCGATTCGATAATTGCCATATCACGGAGCCGCCGCTCGCAAGCCATAAAGCAATCCGGTACAGTTCTAGCGGGAGTTTACTGTCTATCAGACAATCAGGTCAGATGTTTATCGCGCATGGCGGAGAGTACATGATCCCGCCGATTTCCATCAGGTGAGCGTGGAGGTCGCTAACAGCCCAGGCTGGCGAACTCTATTGCCGGGTATTCAATCAAGTCATGCGCTCTACTCGCAAATGGTACTGGCGTTGTCCCACGGTGCGTTGAGAACGAAAACTCCGAAATCAATTCAACTGCATTTGGTGTAGCTGAGCGAACTGTTCGGCGGCGACCGGCCGGCTGAAATAGAAGCCTTGCGCCTCGTCGCAGTTCTGAGACTTGAGAAGCGCAAGATCCTCCGCCGACTCGACACCCCCGGCAATCACCCGCAGATTCAGGCTTCGGCCCATGCTGATAATCGCCCTCACGATGCTCGTGTCGCCCTGGGAGGAGGTAATCTCCCGGACAAAGGACTGGTCGATCTTGAGCGCATCCACCTTGAGCTTTCGGAGATAGCTCAGACTGGAGTAACCCGTACCGAAATCATCGATAGCCACCTGCACCCCTGCTTGTCGCAGTAACTGGAGGAGGGGCAGTCCGAGTTTAGAACACTCCATGAGCCCACACTCCGTAACTTCGATGTTGAGAGCCTCCGGTGCCAGGCCAGTTTCATCGAGGATCGCAGTAATGCTTTTCAGAAGGCCCTTACTGCGAAACTGTAACGCGGAGACATTGACGGACATGGCTATTTTGGGCAGGCCGGCAGCCTCTCCCATCCTGCGCGGAGACCGTCACGGCCGGCGCCTCCACCAGGGCAGGTTCGTACTCCCTTGGAGAGGAACCAGCAGCCTGCCCCCAGGCCGAAGTCCGGTCCGTGAACGTACTTGCACTCGGTCTTCATGGGGTTGCGGAACAGCATCGCGAACCCATCGGCCACCTGGTCCGCGGTCAGTTTGTCGAGGTCGACCGCCACCGTGTTCGGTACCGGGCCTTCACTCATCGGATTCCCTTCGAAAATTTCCCCGAAAAGTGAGCGGTATTGACCAGATAATGGGAGCCGCACTCACAATAATCGGCTCTGAACCTAGATGGGCAGATCAGATCTCAGTTCTCTGAGGGGGGTTGTTCCCGGCCGGGTCCCCTTGGCCAGGAACAACCCCTATTTTGTTGTCAGGCGTCCGCATGTGTCACGTTCTCATGCTCAGCCTCCGCGTTCACCGTACACATGCTCCCTCATCCACGTTGTATCGAACTGTACACCGCCTCCCCGAGGCGCACGCCCTCGGGGCAGACCGCAGGGTCACCTGGAGATGGTGATCGCTTAGCAGGGCTTGTACGCCCTTCTGCGGTTGCTGTTGACCAGACAGGTCGCCAGCTACCGCCCTACAATGTCACTAGATTCATTATCCTGGAACTCCAAAACTGCTCAACTCATCTCGATAGATTGCCGATAGTATTGATATTCTGAAGAGGAAAGAATTTGGTGCGTTCCGAGCTTGATCTTGAAGGAACCTTGGCGTTTGGGCGCACTCTGTCGTGTTGCTTAGAACCTCTCCATTTGAATTCCGCACATTTCGCGCAGAAGATTTTTCACACTATGCGTAATCGCTAGTGTTTATGGGTCTCCAGAGGCACTTCAGAGAGGGGTCAAACTTTTCGAGGTTATGCCTCTTGGGTTCCGGCTATGCCAGGTTAGGATGGGCAATGCGATTCCTGTATTACGTCGCAACCTTGTGTGCCCCGATTCTGCTATGCATTGTGGGCGCGGCACAATCGGCTGAAATACCCGTGCGACCACTGCGTACTCTCAGCGACGCGCATGAAGCCCACGATATCTCCCTTGAAGAAGCAGCGCGTGGCTATCCCGTTCGAATTCGTGGAGTTGTCACATACTACGATCCAAACCTCGATCCCAGACATGCAGCGCTCTTCGTCCATGATTCGACAGGCAGCATATTCATCGGATTACCCTCTCGTCCGATTCTTCCTTTGAAAGCCGGAACACAGGTGGAAGTTACCGGAGTCAGCGGAACAGGAGACTATGCGCCGGTGATCCTCGAAGGGCACGTGAGGGTTATTGGCAACTCACACGTTCCCGAGAACGCTCCACGACCGGCGATGGCAGAACTACTTACCGGAAGCAAGGATGGGCAGTGGGTTGAAATCGAGGGTATTGTCCATTCAGTGCGTCTCCTGCCCATGGATGTGACACTCGAAGTCGCCACAGTGGGCGGTTCAATCAACGCCACCTGTCCCAGGGAAGCGGCAAAGGACTACGACTCGATCATCGACGCCAAGGTTCAGATCCACGGGAATGCGGTTCCGGTGTTCAACAGTAATCGGCAAATGGTCGGTGCTCGTATCCTGTTTCCGTCATTGCGCGAAGTTAGGGTCGTGCAGCCGAATCCACCTGATCCCTATGCCATGCCGGCAATCCCGGTCGCCCAACTACTGTGGTTCTCCCCAGGGGTGGTCCTGCGGCACCGCGCTCATATCCGTGGCAGGGTGACCCTCCATTGGCCGGGACGAATGTTGTGCATACAGGAGTCCTCCCATGGCCTTTGCATGGAAAGCCCGCAACTCGATAAGGTTCAGATCGGTCAACTGGTGGATGTGGTCGGCTTTCCGGCGATCAGCGACTTCAAACCGACTCTTGAGAATGCGTCCTTCCATGTTGCGGAGGGAAACACGCCTATGAAAGCCGAACTGGTATCCATCCAGCAGGCGTTCCGCGGAGACCTCGATCGGGAACTGATCCAGATCGAGGGAGAATTGATTGGCCAAGACCGCGCGGCCGGTGATCTCACACTCGTTCTGCGTTCCGGCGACTTCGTCTTCTCGGCGAGCCTCCCCAAAGAGAACGGTGGCGTCGGGTTGCTCCCTTGGAAAGAAGGTAGCCTGACACGCGTAACCGGGATATGCAGTGTCAGAATGGATCCAAAGACCACAGGTCAGGGATCAGGGTCGGTGCAGCCGGGTTCGGTCAACATCCTGCTCCGCTCACTCGACGACGTCACCGTACTGCATTCCCCCTCATGGTGGACAGCCGGCCACACACGCGCCGTCCTCACCATTGTGGGATCCTTCGCCTGTGTCTCATTCGCATGGATCTTCGTGCTCCGCCGTCGTGTGGAGCAGCAGACCCAAGCCATCCGCCTGAGCGAAGAACGCCTGCGCCACCTCTCGCAGCACGACGTGCTCACCGGTCTGCCCAATCGCTTTCTGCTCAATGACCGCCTTGGCGTAGCCCTGAAGCGGGCAGGTCGATTTGACCCGGTTTTGGGCGTGTTGATGGTCGATCTCGACGGATTCAAGGAAGTGAACGACTCTCTTGGCCACCATGCCGGTGACCTAGTGCTCTGCGAAGTCGCGGCACGGCTTGTGCGGTCCGTTCGCCAGACCGACACCGTCGCACGCCTCGGAGGGGATGAGTTTATCATCCTGCTGCCTGACCTGCACCTCGCGGCAGAGGCAGAATCCGTCGCAGACAAAATTGTGGCTGCAATCGCTGAACCGATCGATGTTGAGAGCACTCAGGTGCAGATTTCGGCCAGTATCGGCGTCAGCACCTCTCCAGAACAGGGCAGGGATGCCGAGAAGCTGATGCACTGCGTCGATGCGGCGATGTATCTGGCCAAGGCAAACGGCAAGAACAGATACCAGGTCTATTGCGAAGCCACACAAACCACACAGTGATGGCAGGCGGGATCGTCCAATCCGCTGTCGGATGGTGAAAATCAAAGAAGGTTGGCCGGCGTCGAGCCCTTTGGTCCGAGGGAAGACCGAACGCTTTGATGACGGTTGTCTTGCCAGCTTTGTTCTCTTCAAGCAGAACATTCACGCCCGGGCGGTGATAGATTGTCTGGCCGGCAAAGCAACGGAAATTGCGGATACGAATCTTTGCCAAGAACATAGCGTCCCAAAAGGTGCCACAGGACCCCGTTAGGGCCGCTCAACCATCATGCGAAAACAATGATATCTATTTTGGAATGTGACAGATACCATCGCCTATTTCTGGCTTTTGATCATCTTGCGAGGTCAAGCTAACATGCACGCTATATGTAACGAAACACCCGTTTTAAGGGTGTTTAAGCGCAGCGCTGGTTGATAATTTCGGCCAAGATCGCTATGATATTCATCAAAACCCCCTTTCCGAGGAGGTTTCGATGGCGAGGATGACATGACACTCGCAACAAGATCTCTATCATCCCAGGAGAGCCGGGTCGTGCTCACCCTCAGCGAGCGCGGTCAGCGGGAGACAACGCGAGCGGAAATCGTCACACTGCTCGGCTCCACCCCCAAGGCGGCCGACCATGTCATCGAGTCGCTACGCCATAAAGGGTGGCTCGAACGGGCGAGTTGGGGAGCGTACCTCCTGATCCCGCCAGAGCATGGGCCCGATGCCTTGGGCTATGGCAATCTTTTGGCGCTCGCCAGCCGCATTGCCGATCCCTATTACATCGGCTTCAGCACCGCCGCCGCCCATTACGGGCTGACCACGCAACACAGAAACGTAATCTACGTTGTGACGCCGGTGCGGTTGCGGGGACGCAAAATCGGAGAGGCTCGGGTCCAGATCGTTAACCCATCGGACACTAAGTTTTTCGGCTTTGAGCCCGTCGACGTACTGGGGTACAAAGTCATGATCTCCGATCGCGAAAAAACCGCAATCGACTGTATCGACCATCCTTCGCAGGCCGGCGGCGTGGGCGAGGCCGCCAGCATACTGGCCACGGCCTGTCGCAGGTTTGACTGGACCAAAGCAGCCGACTATCTCAAACGGATCGGATCGGGAGCACTCGCGCGCCGGTTTGGTTGGCTCGTCGATTTCGTCAAAGCGGACGTTCCGCCTGAAATTCGCAACAGCCTGTTCCGCCTGGCCAACTCCAGCCGCAATACATGGCTCGGTCCCAATCCGGCGAATACGGCCGTGGTTCAGAATGCCATCGGCTATGACGAAACTTGGCACCTGTTCGTCAATGTCACACCGGAAGAGTTGCAAGGCAGCGCCGGGCTCGGTCGGCGCAAAGCTGCCAGGAAGTACGCTTAAGAATGCTCACCCAGCCTCAAGTGCAGCGTTATTCCACTGAATCCGGCCTTCGCGACATGATGATCGCTGAGAAGGAGGTAGTGCTCACTTTTCTGCTTCAACTTCTTTCCGAGCGCGGCATTCTGGACAAACTGGCCTTCAAGGGCGGAACGTGTCTACGCAAAATGTACATCGGAAGCCAGGGGCGGTTTTCGACCGATCTTGACTTCACCGGGATCGGCGAGCACGATCACGAGGATGTCATCCTCGAAATGATGCAAGCATTCGACCAGCCCTTTCACGGAATCCAGTTCTCCATTCAAGACGAAAGCTACTACGAAACGCAGGACGGGCTGTCCTGGGGAGTCAACCCAACCTATTCCCACGCCTGGAACACGAGTGACGTGAGTGAAGTGAAGCTCCAGATCAGCCGGCGCGAGTCCCCTACTCTGCCGACCGAACTGCGACCACAGATCGAGCAGAGCTATTTCAAAATACTGCCGTTCGCGCCGGCAGACATCCCCTGCCTCGCGCTCCCCGAAATCATTGCTGAAAAACTTCGCGCCTGCTATCAACGAAATAAAGCGCGCGACATCCACGACCTCGGCGTATTTGCCACACGGCCGCTTGATCAACCCCTCGTCCGGCGCCTAGTTGTGCTGAAACTATGGCAGGCGCACGATACTTTCGATCCGACACGCCTGATGCAAAAGTTCAAGGATGGCAGGGGCTTCGACTGGGATGACCTCCGTCAACTTCTCAACCGCACGGCTGTTATTGACCACGACAGAATCACGACCGATTGCCTAAGTGGGTTTTCATTTCTCGCTGAGCTGACCCCAGATGAGCAGGTGCTGTCCAATGATAAGCATCAGCGGGAGCGGGCCCTGGCGGAAGGTCTGAGATCAATGACAGCACGGGGCTAATGGAATGGGCCGAGCCAAGATTCGGCAAAACACGAATCGGAACTATCTCGGGACGATGGGGATTGAGAACGGCATGATTGTCTTCGTTACCTCAGGTACATTCGTGCCGGACAAGGCTTCAGTCACAGTCGAGCTGATTTCGTGATGCTCATACGCAAGAGGAGTGAATGTATCATCCATCGCTTGGATTGCTTTTGACGAGGCTGCGGAAGAGTTTAGGTTTGATCTGCGCGGTCTGGTACTGAGGATACAGGGAAAGCAGCCTGCTCAAACTGGCGATAAAGGTCGGCCCGCTGAACTTCCCGGTGGCGAAGGGTTCGCTCCAGGTGCACAGTTCCTTCCCCTGCCGCTAAGGCCTGAGCATACTCGCGTAGATCGGCGGCCTGAGCGAGGAAGAGAGCGATCAGTTCTTCAGCCAGATCTTCAATATGCGCCGTGCGTGAGGGGTGGCCCATTGGAGCTCCAATGCAAGGGTTGAGGACAATCGGTTTCGCGCTGAACAGTGATAAGGCTTCGTTATGGAAGTATAGGGCATAGCAGCGATTCGCTATGCACACTCATCGACTCCAGTCTTCGAGCGGCATGCGCCAGATCGGATGATCGAAAGTAACATGACGTTCCATCCATCGATCGGAAACAAACCCGGCAAGCATCAGTACAGCCAGTAGGAGGCCGCCGCAGATTGCATTTGCAATTAGCTCCCCGATCGAGATTGGCTCCGCAGTGAATCTCGTGCCGCAATGCTCGCATCGATCACTCCGAATAGGAGTCTGCGTCCTCCGCCGATTCCATATTACCGCCAAGACTGACGCTAAATCCTTCCTCACTCTCATCGTTTTCCTCCTCGAAGTCCTCTTCATCCTGCGTTGCCGCGAATGCCGCACGCTCGCGCTTGTCCCTGCGAACGGTCAGCAGTTGCGTTCCAATGGTGTGTTTCGGCACGAAGCAAAAGTTGTAGAACGCCTCAAAGAGCGCCACGTTTTGAATCCTCTTTTGTTCCAGGAGGTCGCGAAGGTGATGCGTGTAAAGGGCGCGGAATGCCTCTGGCGTGATGACATGCGTCTGCCTTTTACCGGTGATCTGCGTGGTGGCCTGCAACCACTCTTTCTCAATCCATGTATGGATCTCCGTTTTCCGCACACGCAGTATCTTTGCCAGCGAATTCACCGACATAACGTCGCAGCGAATATCCTTGACCTTGAGATCGTTCCTTCGCAGTGCGCATCGGACAGCATTCGGGGTGCGGTGAAGCATCCTGGCGGTTTCATCCACCGAGTGCGTGGACAGCTTCTCGCGCAAAGTCTCAATCTCTTCCTCCGTCCATCGCCGATGTTCATCCCTGGTCTTCAGGCCAGCCCGAAGCACAAATCGCCAACATGCCTCTCTGGAGCGGCCTGTCTGCCGTTGCAGGCGTCGAACGAGTTGGTCGAGTTTTATCCCTGTTAGCATCTGGGCCTGTGCTGCCAAAGCTCTAGCGTCCGGGCCCCAGTTATCTTGCGGCTTCAGTGTTTGTGTAACGGCCATGGGGACACCTCTTTGATGGGAGATGCGGAGAAAACCCCTATACATATAGAGCTATCGAGAATCAAAAAAACGAACAGTCAAGGCAGGGCCGACGCATCTTAATTGCTATATGAGCGGAGGGCGATAGCGGTTGAGATGGAGGGATGAACAATCCCCTGAAGTATTTCGCCGAGTTGCGTGATCCGCGGGTGGAGCGGACGCGCGAGCATTTACTGGAAGAGATCCTGTTGATGACGATTGCGGCGGTGTTGAGCGGAGCTGGGAGCTGGAACGAGATCGAGGGCTATGGCAAGTCCAAACGCTTGTGGTTCAAGGGTTTTCTGAAGTTACCAGGAGGCATTCCTTCGCACGATACGTTCAACCGCGTCATCTCCGGGCTTGATCCGGTTGAACTGGAGAAGGGGTTTGCGGCTTGGGTGTCGTCGATTGCCAAACTGACGGCCGGCGAGGTGGTGGCCATCGACGGCAAGGCGCTTTGCGGCACGCGTGAGGCAGGCAAAGCAACGCTGGTGCATATGGTTTCGGCCTGGGCCAGCGCCAACAACCTGGTGCTGGCGCAACGCAAAGTCGACGACAAGTCCAACGAGATTACGGCCATTCCCAAGCTTCTGGCGGCGCTGGAGTTGAGCGGAACTGTGGTGACCGTCGATGCGATGGGATGCCAGCGGTCGATCGCCGAGAAGATCGTTGCTAAAAAGGCCGACTATATCCTGGCGGTCAAAGAGAACCAGAGCAATCTTCTGGCCGAGATCAAGGACTCGTTTCAGATGCTGGCTGCCGATGGAGTCAAGGAAGAGATCGACTGCGGACACGGGCGTGTGGAACGGCGGCGCTGTTCGGTGATTGCAGACCTGAGTCTGCTTGAAAATGCCTCCGCATGGGCGTCATTACAGGGGTTGGTACGCATCGAGTCGGAACGCTACCATAAGGCGACAGGCAAGACCGAACGCGAAATCCGCTACTACATCACCAGCCTTGGCCCCGACGCGGCGCGGCTGAATCAGGCTATTCGCAACCACTGGGGCATCGAAAACAAGCTCCACTGGGCACTCGATGTCAGCTTCGGAGAAGACCTGGACCGCAAACGCGCCGGCAATGCCGCGCAGAACTTCTCCATCCTCAACCGCATCGCACTCAACCTGCTCCGACAAGACAAAACATGCAAGCTCGGCATCAAAGGAAAGCGCCTCCAAGCAGGATGGGACAACGACTACATGCTCCAGCTACTCGGGAATTAAGATGCGTCGGCCCTGACAGTCAAGGCCTTTAATAGGAAAATTCGCAACATCTTGGGCTATACTGCGTCCATAGGAGCCTAGGGACCGCAAATCAGATTCATGTGAGTTCCCGGCGCCACAATGATTCGTCTGGCATGGCAAGTGAGGCCTGGTTTTGGCGCGATCTTGAGTCTTGGCGGTCGAATACTTTCATGATTGGATGGCCATCGCAGCCACCTACTCCAGCTTGGAAGCCCTGAAGAACTCATACACATCGGCCTTGGGAGACTGGCAAGGAGATCGATCTCCTTTGACCGTTATGGGCCACTGTGCAATTACCTATCTGGCACCCACCCTTCCCCTGGTGATCGGATGTGGGCGCCAGAAATCCCAGCGACTGGACGAGTGCGATGCCATTACCCTCCCCTTCAGATCTCTGCTGGAACGTGAAATTTCCGCCTGGGCAAGAATGGATCGAAAAGACCGTACGTGGCGCCATCGAGACAATCTGGCAGCGTGCGCAGAGTACCGTGAGTTTTCGGCAAGGATGCGTGACGCGATTTAGTTGACCTTGTTACGTTGAATCAGCCGGCGAGGACGGTTGGTATTGAGGCACAAGATCGCATCGTCTATTCCCGAACCGATTGTTCAACTTCAACGCGAACTGGAGCAGTTTCGAGGTAGCCATCCGCCTCGGACCAGGCTGCCTGAGTCGCTATGGCTGTCTGCGGTGGAACTGGCGCGGCAACACGGTTTGTATTTGGTAGCTCATCCGCTGCGGTTGGACTATGTGCAGTTGAAGAAGCGGCTGGGTGGAGTTGTGAAAGCGCCGAGGAAGGCAGCCGCGCCGGCGTTTGTCGAGCTGATCGCTTCTCACACGGCGACGATGTCGGAATGCATGATCGAGTTCGAGTCCTCAATAGGAAGCAAGATGCGTATTCAGTGGAAGGGTTCGGCCGCACCTGACTGGGCAAGCCTTCTTCGTGCCTGGCGGGAAGCAGAACGATGATTCATATCACGGCGCAGATGCGCGTGCTGGTAGCGATCGAGCCTGTTGATGGACGCAAAGGGATAGATTCGTTGGTCCGCGTCTGCCAGGGCCAGCTCTGTGAAGACCCAATGACTGGTTGTGTTTTTGTGTTCCTGAGCCGACGAGGAACATCGATTCGATTGCTTAGTTATGACGGCCAGGGATATTGGCTTGCGCAGAAGCGTCTTTCCAAAGGGCGGTTCACTTGGTGGCCTGAATCGAGCTCGGCGGCTAAGCCGCTGGAGGCTTACGAAGCGCAGTTGCTGATGGTGGCTGGCGATGTGTCGCGCGTCCGTGCCGCGCCGATGTGGCGGCGAGTGAGCGTGCTGAAATAAGAATCAAGAAAATCATCAATACCCCCTTGCGTTCCAAGAAGAACTGATTCATACTGCTGTCGAATGGCACAGTTCAGATATCGCGGGCGTGAGATCGGAGAGGAAGACATCCTCTCTATACGCGCGCTGATCGAGCGGTATCCGAAGGAAAGCCGCCGCAAGCTATCGACGCGAGTATGTGAAGCCTGGCAGTGGCGGCAGTCGAACGGCGCGTTGCGCGACATGGTGTGCCGCGGCATGCTTCTGATGCTGGAGCGGGCCGGCCAGATCACACTACCGCCGGTCAGTTACGTGCGGCATAATCCACTGGCGCACAGAGCCCGGCCGGAGCCGGTGCTGATCGATAAGACTCAAGTCGAAGATCTGTTGTGCAAACTGCAACCGCTCGAGTTCGAGCAAGTGCGGCGCACCGCGCATGAGACGTTGTTCAACAGCTTGATGGAGGAACATCACTATCTTGGCTATGAACAGCCAGTTGGCGAACACCTGAAATATCTGGTGTGGGCCGAAGGCCGTCCCATCGCTTGCATGGCCTGGTCATCGGCTCCGCGCCATCTTGGCAGTCGTGATCGCTACATCGGCTGGGATGCATTGGCACGACGGAGCCACATCCGTTTCATCGCTTACAACACACGCTTCCTGATCCTGCCGTGGGTAAGAGTCGAACATCTGGCGTCGCATATCCTGGGCCGGATGGCGGCGAGGATCTCCGACGACTGGCAGCAGATGTACGGTCATCCGATTTACTTCCTGGAGACGTTCATCGATCCGGAACGGTTCCGCGGAACCTGTTACCGTGCGGCCAACTGGGTGCTGATGGGCAGGACGACGGGACGAGGCAAGCAATCCAACAGCTACGTTCCGAACCGGTCGATCAAGGAGGTTCTGGGTTATCCGTTGACGAAGCGTTTTCGTGAACTGCTGGGAGGCATGGCATGAAGAAGACCAGGCGCCGCATCGACGTGAACCTGGAGGAACTGGACCGGGTGCTGGACGGAGCGCGAGAAGCGCCGTTGAGCGAGGCGGACCACGACAAGCTCAAAGACACACTGCATGCTCTGGCGGCGATGTTGGTGCAACCCCGCAATACGGAAAAGACGAGTGCTGTGGTTGGGAAACAGGAAGACTCTCAAACCGGAACAGAGCCGGATAACAAGGAGACACCGCCCCCTGAGCACGGCCGCAATGGAGCAGAGGCGTTTGGTGGTGCGCGGAAGGTTGACATCAAGCACCAGAAGTTGACGCACGGCGACCGCTGCCCGGAGTGCGGCAAAGGCAATGTGTACGGGCAGAAGGAGCCGAAGGTGCTGGTGCGAATCGTCGGTCAGGCGCCGCTGGCGGCTACAGTCTACTCACTGGAACGGTTGCGCTGCGGTGCATGCGGCCAGGTGTTCACGGCGCAGGAGCCGGAAGGTGTAGGACCGGAGAAGTACGACGAGACGGCGGCGGCGATGATCGCCCAGCTCAAGTATGGCGCCGGAACTCCGTTCAATCGGCTGGAACAACTGGAGGCACAGATGGGGATTCCGCTGCCGGCGGCTACGCAGTGGGAGATCGCGGAAGAGGCTGCGCAGCCGCTCAAGCCGGCGCGGGACGAGTTGATCCGGCAGGCAGCACAGGGCACAGTGGTCCATAACGATGACACTGGCATGCGGGTGCTCATGCTACAGCGCGACCCCAAGGACGAGCGCACCGGTGTGTTCACGAGCGGCATCGTGTCTGTTGGCGAGGGACACAAGATCGCGCTCTACTTCACTGGCAGCCGGCATGCTGGCGAGAACCTCGCCGAGGTGCTCAAGAAGCGCAGCGCAGAGTTGCCCA
>Ga0302194_10000139_pt1 | contig 49732 bp, 70 predicted proteins | sample II_Bog_N1_1_FD_200227 | JGI IMG/M metagenome (GOLD analysis project Ga0302194, IMG submission 200227) | Peat permafrost microbial communities from Stordalen Mire near Abisko, Sweden - II_Bog_N1_1 | ecosystem: Environmental > Terrestrial > Soil > Wetlands > Peat | place: Sweden: Abisko...
GTTGTGGTAAATTCCCGCCGATTTCTTCCTCTTCGGGCGTTTTAATTGGTTGCGGTAATTTTTGATCGTCATCCATTTTTAATATCCTTTAAATTTAATTAACGTCTACGTCGGGAAAACAAATAGCCGCTCGCGGTTTCTGTGCTGACAGTGAAAGAGGATGAGACCACTAAATAAACTGTGGTTGTCGCCGAAATATTGATACGTTGGATCGGGGCACTCGCATCCTGCGACGCCCCCGTTTGCATTGTATTTTGTATGCGTAAAAATGAGCCCGCTGCGCCCACCGCCGCCGACGTTGTAGACACTCCGCATATGAGATTAGTGGGAATTGTCGTCGCTGCCGGATTAATTTCACACACTCCCCACACGTCCCAATCACCGGCTGTCAAACTAAAACTACTAATATTTGCCCCAGTGCCGGTGGTTAGAGATACGCCAGTTAAATTTGTCGGTGTCGGAAATTCGCCAACATTGCCAGCGGCGGTATTATTGCCGGACGTTGTGCCGATGATTCCGTTCGTGCTTGCAAAACCGGCATTGACTTGGAACTGACAAAGATTTGAACAACTAAAAACGGATGCACCGCCAACGTAAAAAGCGTCCCCCAAAGACGAATTAATATAGGTATTGCTGCTGGTAGCCGCCATTACAAAATTGGTCGAAGATGGCGTGACGCCCGTTGTCCAAATTCCACTATTGTCGGTCGCCAAATTGCCCATATACCAACCCTGCGAAGATGCCGAGCCCGATCCGATTTGAACTTCTGTAGATGTCGGTGTCGATGGATTAATGATTACGCCATCGACAAGACTCACAACGCCAGTCGAGTTAGATACAGTAATTGGGTAATCTTGAAATGTGCCAGATATAAATCGCTGTAGCACCCACTGATTAGTCGAACTAATGTTTTCCAAGTCCCATTCTGAATTACCGGAATTGTCAAAAAGCAATTGCGCAAGACCTGTTCCGGACGAATCGTTTAAAACAAGCAACGGTGACGTGCTTGCTAAAATAACCGATCCTGTTGCATTAATGGTCGTCGCTTTGATTGCTGCTGGTGTAGTTAGGCCAACGGTCGTCCCGTTGATTGAACCTCCAGTAATGGTCACGGAACCGGGCGTATAAGCTGATCCGGCAACCCACGTGGGGCAGCCCGATGCACCAGCTTGTAAAAAATAACCTGCCGTACCTAAAGCAATATAGCCGGTAGTGCCGGTAGACGTTTGACATACCAATTGTCCGGCGCCGCCCGCTGCTAAATTTGTCGCGCTTGTTGCCGTTGTGGCACTTGAAGCATTGCCGGTCAACGGGCCGACTAAAGACGATGCTGTAACCGTACCCGACGCATTCAAATTGTTGACTTGAAAAGTTTGCGCTTGAACGCCGGATATTAAAAATAAAAGCAATAATATAATTTTCTTCATACTGAAACTCCCGCAGCATTGACCCATGTCGGGCCGGTTAAACTTGAGCACGTTATTAGTTGACCTAATGTGGTATCGAAATATTGTTGATATAAGATTGGTGAAGTTGGTCGTTGCGACGTTGTGCCACCAGCCGGAACCGGTAGCGCATTAACTGCATTCGCCAAATTGGTGAAATTTGCGTCAACCTGCGCCCAAGATAACGGGTTTGTTTGACCGGCACGTAATGCGATGACGACACCCATAATTACCTCAATATTTTATGCAGGTTATGACAGAAATGTTGATTGGTCGCGATTCGCTACCGCCTTGCGCATTAACTGTCGTACTTGTCGAGGCGCTGGCCGTGGTAGTGGTGCTGACAGACACGCTGGTTGACACGGTAACGTTTGTGTTTGCCGCATTTGTCGGATAAGGGCTTCCGTTAAACCCGAAATTGGACGCGCCCCCGCCTGAAAATTGATTACCGCCTGATCCAACATATGCACCGCCGCCATTAAATCCCGCCGCCCCCAACACCATACCTTCTGAGTGCGCATGACCCGGGTCGTTGACCAATGACGTTGCACTTGCCGTTGACGTGGACGACGGCGTGACTGACGTGCTTGAGCTAGCTGTATGCGTGTGACTAATGTTGGCTGAGCCTTGAATTGAGCCAATTGTACGACCGGGGTCAATTCCATTGCCGTTATCTAATGAGCGCAAAAAGTAACCACCAAATTGTGGCAATCTGAATGTAGTTGCACCGTCGCCAGTACTAAATTGACCGGCAGTCCAGGACGCATCAGAAACAATATTTCCACTTGCTTGCGCAAAAGTCCACAGGTTTGCGTATGTCGTACGCGAAACTATTTGGCCGTTCAGGAGTAAATAACCGCTCGGTGCAGTCGTGCACGGAAATTGCGCTATAGAGCCCGCAGGGATTGAACTGACGCCTGTTGCCGGGTTCTGCATCACGTATGCTGAAAACGTCGATGAGTAATTTAACTGAATTGGATAGCCAGATGCAGGTATGTCGTTCGCAACTAATGGGCTATTGTTACCTTTGACAATGTTAACTGCGCTAAAGACCATAGAGCCTATTGTCAATTGCAATGTTGCAGGCCCTGTGTTGGCACTAATTGCTTGCACAATTAAAGGCATGCCTGCGGGAACTGTTGCCAGATCGCCCGCAATTGCCGCCGATAATGCGTTTGCTGTCCCGCCTGCGATTGAGAATGAATATGCGCCTTGTTGCAATTGATCGGGTTGAGCAAAAGTGGCTTGTGTACCCGCTGTCGGATAGCATGAGACATAATCCCCAACTAACCACGCGCGCGCAGTAGTATTTTCTTGACCGCGAACAACGGTAATTGTGTCGCTTGATTTCGCGGTACCGTACATAATTTCATGAATTAAACCGGTCGCGGCGTCGGTCATTGTTAAAATAAAATATTGGCCACTTGTCGGCGATGGAAATAACATGCCGGTATTAGGTGTCAATTGCAAAGCGGTCGAACTATTTGAGATCGCAGCCACAAGGTTACTGGTCGCATTGTTCGCAAAAATTAATTTACTCATAATTAATAAGTGACCGTAAAGTTGTATTGGAATGGCAATGATAAAACTTGCTGATTGATTGCCTCTTGAAGCGAAATTGCGCTTGCCAAATTTGCTGCAGATGCTGCAACAAAAGTAGGTGATACCGCAATAGTAACATTTCTTGCCGAAGAAAAAGAGATGCTTACAATATATGTATTATCCAATGGTGTTGAGATACCGTTTTGCATTGTCAAAAATCTAACGACTCGGTTTTTTAACCAGGACATTGTAAATTGTTTGCCGTCGCCCGTATATAAATTCCACGTTAAAATCCTTTGATAAATATCATCATTGACTGGTGTCAGATTTGTGTTGCCGGAAATTTGCGGCGTGTCGTAAGCGATCGTGTTGTAGTCGTTTGAGTTATACGTGCCGCCATATACAGTGACTGCGCTTAATACTGGTCGATTTATTCCATATAAATTTGTGGCAACCCAATCTAACGCATTGCCGAATTGTTGACTCCACACGGGTAGATTTAAATTATTAATTTGATTTAAATATTGTTGAGATATTGTATTGTACGTAATAAAGAAAGCGTCGGTGTCTGCATCAGGAGTCCACTGGACGTAAGCATAGGCAGGCAAAACTGTTTGCGCAGAAGGTGTTGCAATCGCAGGCAATGCTGCGACTTGATATTCGATAGCATATCCGTCAGCCCAATATCCATCTTCAACGTAGCCAAATCCCATAGTTAAACCTGTGTAATTGTGATTGCAGCAACGGTTGTTTGAAAATACGATTCAGGATCGCCATAAATGACACCCGTCCCAGCAACTGGTGAAGTCACGATGCCGTTAATAGTGACAACGAACGTCATTTGCGAAATTAACGTAATATCCAATAACGTCGCAATTGATTTTTTAAATGCCGCTTGCATGTCATAAATATTAATTGGCTGACCAACACCGATACCGTTGATATATGAATCTAACGCAGGAGCTCCCGCTGCCGCAACCGCTGTGGCAGAAACGTAATTTGTGGCAATGGAATTCCACGTCAATGCAACGCTGACCTGCTGTGCAGGCGGAATTACAAACGGGATACTGTACGTGTCGGGGTAATCATTAATGGAGACGACAATGTTGCGTAAATTTGGTGTGATATAGGCACTATTGGTCGTATATGTACCGTTGCCCGATCCGTCATATGGCGTGTAGCCTAAATTGGTCGCAGTTCCCGGGTTTGATGCCAGCGGATAAGTAAACGTATTGGCGCCGGTTCTGGTCAACGTGTACGCGCCGTTATATGCCGTCGGCGTACATCCGTAAATATTACCCGCAGTCGTCCCGCTTGGTAAATTGTGGGGTTCGGTTGTCGTTACTGTTACGGTTCCGGACGCCCATGCGATTGATGCGATTGCCACATTCAATGTGAACGTTGTTTCGGTCGTTACGGCTGCGATGAAATTGATTCCGCTGGTATCGGTTCCCCATGATCCACCCGCCGCACCGACCAATTGCATGACTTGTCCACTCGAATACCCGTGATTTAAATTTGTGGTCACAACCGGGGCGTAAACTGATGTAATGGAAGCCGCAAGAATGGTTGAGCCAACCAAATTGTTAAAGTCAAACATACCTTGATAAATGGCATTCGCGACTTGATAGGGATCGCCTCCACCGCAGATAATTTTCCAATTCGAACCAACGGCAGTAAGTGAAATTAAATTCGACTGTACGCCCGATACGTTTTGCAATTGCGTCTTTAAAAATTGAGGGAACCCTTGCGCGACAGCTTGACCAGCTTGAATGACTTGCGCTTGGTAGCTTTCGAGTGACTGAGTGGTTTCGCCAGGCAAACCGCTCGTTGTATTTGTGCAGGTCATCGTTATACCAGTCGGCAATGATGTCACTATCTGAATGACCGTACCAATAGGAACTGCCCAAGACCCCGGATTGACTGCAAGGCAATACAACGGCTGAGATTGACCCGAGGCTGATATGGCACCCCCATCCTGCACAATGTATTGGTTCGTGCCATCACTGACTACAAAACCGGCATTGATTACAAATCCATAATTCGAACTCAAAAAAGTGACGTATACGCTTGTGTTTGAACCTTGACCTTGCGGTACTCCATATTGCATACCTAGTTGGTACAAAACAGGCGGGTTTGCAAATGGGGGAGCAATTGAGTTACCTAGATCAACAATCCCCTGATCCTGTACGACGACGGCACCCGTGGCTGTACTCGCCAAATCTTCAATTAATGAGCCCGGTAAATTGGCAGTCAATCCTGGCGATAACGCCTGTGCGTCACTAATAATCGTAGCGTTTAGGGTCGCCGGTGGAGTTGGGATAAATCCCGCTGTAGTAATTGTTGGCATTAACTTACGATCTCCTGCACAGGTGTGCCGTCCAATAAAACGACAGAAACGTTATAGGTCGGCGGAAATGAATTGGCCACCTTCGTAATGATCAAACTTGAAAAATATTGCGAAAATTGCGTTTGAATTGCATTAACCGCAATATCTGGCGCAATTTGAGTGGTGACGGATTGATAGGCCGGAATGCCCGCTGACGCATAAAACGGGCTTTCGCCCTGAACCAGCCGCAAATTTTGGATAAGCGTCGCCAACCACACATATGATGTTTGCGTGATTTCCTGCCAATTTCCATTTGCATCTTTGCCGTATGTTCTCATGGCCCCACCGGTCCAGATTCGCTCGTGCCCGTTTGCACCAAAGTGTGCTTGTGGCTTAAATATGGATTGCCATTAATCGTCAAAATGCCAGTAATTGCAATTCCGCTTGAATTTATAACGACACTATTGCCACCATAATTTAAATTTATTTGGTTTTCAGAAATTATAACACTTGATATACCGTCGATAGTTTGAATTACTGCGCCGTTTGGTGCGGAAAGAACCACGGCATTCGGGTCGATCGTTTCCCAATTTATGTTACCAATCGGAATAAATGACAGGCCGCCCAAATTGCTGGGGGCAACTAAGGGTGCCATACCGTTACCCAATCCAGTAACGCCTCCCAGTCGTACATCAGCGGCAACGCAAATGCCAAAATCACCAATTTGTATTGGCACTCTTACGTACTTGCTACCCAACGTGGCACATGTGACTGGTGGAAACGTGAATTTTACATTGCTTGAGTCCACATCGAAGTTAACCGTCACAATTGCCCCGTTAACTGCCGTCACATGACACGGCAATACGGGGCCAAGTTGACCCAACGCGTCAACAATTCGTTGATCTGTGAATTGATTAATCGCCCTGGAAAAGGGGGTCTTTTGTGACGTGCTCATGATAGCGACAAGCCTTTAATTATAGCGTCAATTACCGTCACCCATCCGTTGGCATCTTTTTGTCTTGAACTGCCAACATGGCGAATGCTGGTGACTAAAAATTTACCGCCGAACGAAATTAAGTTGCGTACTTGATTGACGCCCGCAGCAGTGTTTACGGTCGGAGCATTTGCCGGAAACGTAATTTCATCGCCCACGTTAACGTCAGATCGCATAACTAGTTTCGCCTGAATTGTGGCTATATCCAACCACGTCAGATTGCCGATAATGTCCTGATAATTCACAGTGATGGTATTCGGTGCGGGTCCGGTTCCGTCAGTGATATAAAATCCATTCGTATTAACAGAAACGATGCATCCCAGGTAATAGTCCTGATTAAGAATATTTTTGCTTGTTTTATTTAAATAATCAGTAAACGATTTCATTGTATGAAATAACCCCGGCTGTGGCTCAGGCGTAACCAATGATTCAGACAGTTGACTGAGGGGGTCAACGTTTAGCCCATATGCTGCATTTAAAGTGTTTGTAATGGCCTGTAGCATAGTCTGACCAGGTTGCCAATTGAACGACAAATTTGCGGGTGTGCTTGAGTCGATCGCAAATGGCACAATGACAAAATTTAAATTGACTGTCAGACCTTGATAATTTCCGAATGCTTGTAAAACGGTTCCCTGAATTAAAACCCCGGCTTGGCTCGGTGTAGCCAACGGCAAACCTTTCGACATACCGCCTTTAACAACAATGCGACAATTATTAAAATCGGATGCTTGCGTGAGGTAATCGAACGGGATTCCCCAAATAGTCACAGTGCTATTTTGTGACGGCAAATGAAAAACTCCTTGCCACACGTCAATGTCTGCACGCAACGCCATTGGATTATTCGATCCGTCAGCATTCAACGTCGAAAATGTCGTAGTTGCCTGACCGTCCGGGCTCGTAATGATCAATTCGTAATAGCGCATTATGGCGTCACTTCAAAATTATTCGTACTGACACGATAGACCAACGTGGACGTTTGAAAGTAATTGTTGACCAGATTGATATCGTAATCAGGAGGTGATCCGATTAATGGTCGCAGCATAATTAACGTTTTTGACGTGTTGTAAATGCCGATGTAATATCGTTGCCCATACACGTTCCACGTCACTATGGCTACATACGCCACGCTGTCCAGCGTCAAATTAAATTGGAACGGGGCGTTCGGCTGTGGGTTAAATTGAGTATATGTCGTCATAACGTAAATGGTGCCGCTGAGCCATTCCAATTTGTCTGTGTTGGCGTCCCGTTCGTCGTATTGTTCATGAAATTATTCAATTGCGTAGTGGCCGCGGCCAAATCAATCAATGGTTGAGCGAAGTCCCATTTCCACACGGCTTGCACCTGCTTGTCGTTGTTTCCGGTCATGTCAGTTATTTTAGTCAATAGAATGTTTTGATAAACGTACCCAGGCGTATTTACTTGAAAGTAGCCGCCCTGCGAAATGTGGTTTTGGATTTGATTTTGCAAAGACGTTAACGTGTTTAGTTTTGACAAATAGTTATTTGTAGGGTCGGATTGAGCGGGGCAAATCATTTCAAGGCTGACACGCAGCGGTTGCATAAGACCTGCATTCGCGGCGACGACCATGTTGGCGAATGGATATTCGGCATATTCCCAATCGACAATCGTGCCGCCCGGCGTAACTTTGAACGTGGCAAAGTCTGTCGATTGTAGTAAATCAGTAATCAACATTTGATGGTTTTGCGCATCTTGCGCAATGCCTGCCACCAATATAATTGGTGCGACTGCAAAATTTTGCTCAAATATAGTTAAGTCGCTCATTATTTCATCGCCGTCGCAATTACGTTCAAATCGCTACCCGCAGAAGTCGTAACGTTGATGTTGAATTTATGCAGGTAATCAGTCGTTTCTTTCGGTAGCCGAGAATAGCCCTTGTCGCCACGAATATAGTGATCCAAATTACCCTCACCCCAATTGTACGCAGCCAACGCGTCGGCCAAATTATCGTGGTATTTTTCCATCAAATGATGCAGCAATTTACCAGTACCTTGCGCAGAATCTTTTAAATTAAACGAATCGGCCACGCCGTATTGCTTTGCGGCGTCCGGCTTGAGTTGGAAAGGGCCTTGTGCGCCTTTCTCAGACACGGCATTGTTATTACCACTAGATTCAATAAATCTAAGTTTTTCTAATAAACCTTCGGGCAATTTATTTTTCGATTCCACACTTGAAAAAAAGGTTTCAAGTTCTGGATGATTGGATTTGTCATATGCAATTTTATACTCTAATTTTTTTCTATATTCTACGAACTGATCAGTCTGATCAGGTTTTGCATTTGGGTCGACTTGTTCGTTTGGATTTAAATATTGGTGCAAATTGCCCTGCGATAAAAACCCAATAAAATCGCCCAATCCTTTCCCAGTTAAGCTAAAAATATCAGTGGCAGTATCGATCCCGCCACCAATTTTAAGCATGTATTTCCCCATGTCAGACAGCCCTGTAAAAAAATCAGACATGGCTTGTTTACTTTTTGGAGAATTTAACCACTCTGTGAGATTTTCAAGCCCGTTTTTAACTTCGTCACTTTTTAAAAATGCAGCAATGGCGCCGCTAATCGCTTCAGCCAAATTTGATAGAGGTTTAGCCAACGGAGCGAGTGCTCCAACCAACACGGTTTCAATTACGTCACCAGAACGCTTTAGTTGCGTCCAAAAATCTTGCATCGATTCGTTTTCTTTATCGGAATTTGCTAATTTTTTACGATCTTCCTGAAAGGCTTCGATCGTTTTATTTAATTCTTCTTCACCATTTCTAGTCGCGTTCGCCAGTCGCCGTAAATCTTCCATAGGGAAAATTTCGGTCAATTTCATCGCTTTGGCGGTTTGTTCGTTTTCGCCGCCACGTTTAAATAAACGCACGGCATTTTTCATTAAAGTCGGCAACATTTCGGCAGGATTTTCCCCTGCTTTACCACCAAGCATTGATAGGATGTATGAGCGCGACAGATCACCTTTAATGTCGGCAATATTACCTAATGCATTTTCAGGATTGATATACTTCCCGAAGTTGACCTTCGCAGCTCGCAGGTCTCCCGTTGACGTACCCAAACCTTGCGCCTGGCGACGCGAATCACTGGTCGACGACGCCAATGTGCCAAGACCAAAACCACCAGCGATCGAGCCGAACGTCATCCACTTGGCAAGTGATAGCCCGATTGAAAAAAAGTTCTTAGCCACATCGGCGCTAAACTTGATTGTCTCCCTGAGGTCTTTATTTAAATTTTTAATGCTCTTGTCTACATCGTTTTGGGATTTTTTAAGCGAAGCAGATAGTTCGCCCAGTTTTGAGTTGTACGCGGCATTTTTTGCAGAGTCGGCCTGAAACTTCGCTACGTCATTTTTCATTGATTGAAAAATTTTTGCGAATTCTGTGAATTTATCAAGTCCGGTTAAATCAAGCTGGACAACACCTTTTGCGTCTGCCATCTAATCACCTTTTTTGCGATGCTGGGTTATGTGGCGTTGTCGAAAATGTTGTGCGTCAATCCAATCGCCCGAATATTTTTTGATGAATGCGCTAAACATCGACCCAGAAATTAACGACAATAAATGATTAACTATGCTGTCGCCTTCTCTTGCGTAGTTTCGGTTTCTGTCAACGTCGTCAAGCCAGTCATGTACACCATACAATCCGATAACGTAAGTTCCCAGCCGCGTATCCGACCCGACATTTCCAAAAATGCCGTTCTCAGTTCCTTTGGCCCAGCCAGCGAAATTGACGTAAAAAAAATGAGAGCGCTCATCACCTCCGCTTCTTCGTCCTCGTCGAGAAAGTCACGCGCAATAATTGTGGATAAAGGGAGTGCCTTCCAGCCGGATTCGTCAGCAAATACCACATTGGTCAATCGAATAATTTCCTGACACAATCCGAACTTTACGCCGGATCGATCAGCTGGATTTTTTTCATTCTCCCACGTGCCTGCTTGGCGGGCAACTTTTTTTAAAGCCGGATAGGCAATCTGGGGAGCAGACAACGCAGTGTGTGACGGGTTGTCCGAGCTAAAGCATTCGTCAAAAACTTGGCCTAGTTCGAAGTAGTAAGTTTCAAATACGTCACGCCCAATAGGCACAGAATGAACGAAAATTTTACCGTGATTTTGAGTCGTCACGGGGATGACCAAATTAAGTTTTTTATTGATGCGCATCACTGCATCCTTTTTAAAATTATGCTGCTAAAAATAAAGCGGAATTGATCGAATAAGTACCTTTGATAGTGACGACCCATCCAGCATCTTTACCGTTTAACTTTATCGGCTGCACTGAACTCAGCACGCAATTATTGAACTGGTAAGGCGTCAGCGCCAACGTATCAGGAACAACTGTCACGGAACCCACATTGCTGTTGGTTTCAATCTGGTTTTTGTAGATCGACGCCATACCCTGCGACCTGACCAAATGAATTGTGACCGTTGCGAATTGATACGGTTCGGGGCTAGGTACGGCCCCAATCATTGTAGGAATAAGTTGCGAGACCTCACCTTCTAAGGCGATATCAATGCCGTCTGGCGTGAGGAATGCGGCAATCACGTTTAATAACGGATTCGCTCCGTAAAAAACGCTTGCTTGCAGCCGATTTAACGAACCTTGTGGAATGGCCGGATTTGACATTTAATTAGCTCCCAGTCGGAATTTGTGAAGCGGTCAGATTAATCGTAATCGACGTAAAGCCTTTGCGCGGCGTAAATGTCACAGCAAACCCGCGATAAATGCCAGCGGTATAGTCACTCGGATTTGACGCGATGTAGGCGGCAAACGTGACTGCTGTAGACGTGTATCCGGTCAAAATTACACCAAACGCCACGGCGCTATTTGTACAGAAATTATTGATTACTTTTTCCAGCGCGTTGATGCCTGCTTGGTTGTAATACAGCGGATTTTGTGGAGTATTGGAACCGTTGATGACAGCGGCAGACAATTGCTGTTGCAAATTGATCGACATGTAATCGACGCCATACCAATATGACCACACGTTACCGTCTGCATATTGCCCGCCCATGATCAACGTATTGCTGATGCCGCCCTGCGCACCTGTGCCAATCCAGTTCATAAATGCGGCTTTTAGCGTCGTCACTTGCGCGTTGGTCAGAACATACGGTGTCACACCAGAAACATATTGATATAGCAGCGGCAGCATCAAGGACGCCGCGCTAGGATTTGTAAACAGCATATTATAGAACGCAGCCGCAGCACTAAATTCAGTCACTGGCGCAGTCGGGCTTGGCAACAGAGCAAAAACCGATTTAATGCCCGACCAATTCGTATATGTGGAAATTGTGGTACTCACCGTAAAATACACTTGCGCTGTCGTACCGGTAAAATTACGGCACATGGTCGGCGCTGTTGATTCAACATCCCATGTTGACGGCAATAGATAATTATAAATTTGCAATGTTGGCGCATTAATGTACGCCTGCAATTCAGTGACGCCAACCGCAGTTCCGTTCGTGCCGAGTTCTAGAACATAGCACGCGAGATTCGAACCCTGAGCAAAGAACGTATTAGCCATCGCGGTAAGCTGCACCGCCGAACCGATTTGAAACGTACCTAACGCGGTTTCTGAACCCGGATTAGTGCCAAGCGGATAAGTCAAAGTTTCCGCACCAGTCGATGTGCATTGGAATGTGCCGTCATAACCAACCGGGGAAACACCCGCAATCACGCCTTGAACAATTTGTCCGGTCGGGATGTTGTGAGGTGCTGCTGTCGTCACAGTGACGATATTTGACGCCCACGTAATCGACGTAATGGCGTTGGTCGGGGTTAAAATGGCGGTTAAGTCTGCAACCTGCGTAATGAGCGTGACGCTATTGGCTGCCTTAGTTGTGCCACCTTGCGATACAAATGCGCCGGTTTGCTGCAACGTTGACGGGGATGAGCCGACAACCTGCGCAACGTTGACGTTTACAATGTTGTTGGTCATGTCTTACCCCAATTAAACGTAGCTGATTGATGCAACCATGCCGGTACCTGGCGTAAATACGATGCCTACCAAGCACGGGAAATCAACGTCATAACTACCCACAGTATCGGGAATTGAAATGACCAAATTTGCAGCGGCAACCGCCCCTGTGGTCAGCACATCACTAATCGTCCCGTTCGTAGAGCCTGCCGTAGTAACGTTGACTTTACAAATTCGACCCGGCGCGGCTTTGATCACCGTGGCGGCAGAAACGTTTAAGGCAGATTTATTACCTTTGCCGGTCAAAACGTTGTTGAGATATTGCGGTACAAGTGGGTTTTGCGGCATGATAATCGTCCTTTAAGTGGTTGGCGTCAACGTGACGAACGCCGAAATAATCAATTTTTGAGCAACATCCAACGCATTAGTCTGATAATAACTTACTTCAAATGTTATCACTTTTTTCTGAGCAATGATACCAAATTCAGTTTGATTAATTTTGGCATCCCGAACAGTTGGGCTATTTAGAATGCCAATGTTATCAGTTAGCAGACTGTAATTAAAAACACTTGTCAAAAATGGTTGAATTTCATAATTTCTTGACCCATACACCTCGATCGTAACCACATCGCGCACCAACTGATACGTTGAGCTATTTTGCTGCGTCACCATAAATGATTGCAACGCTGACGTATCGTCTTGTCCGATATGAACCGTGGCATACGGGGGTGCCATGTTTTCTGGAGACAAAAACGAAGGGTATAATGTAAATGGAATAGTTTCCGCGCCAATAATCGGCGATGTGTAAGTGTTCAACGCCAGCCAGATCGGCAAACTATTTGAAGCAATAACGTTAGTCGTATCAAACCCGGTCAGAGTATTGATAATCTGACTATCCATTATTGAATAAACAGCATGCCCTGAATAGTGGTACAAATCGGCTTGCTGATAGTAATTCGCCTGGTGCCGAAATGCGTATTGAACCCCGTCATCTTCGGCGATGTACATTAAATAGGGATTGTTTTGATTTAAATCATTGACTGGCGTCAGCGATGTGAATACCAACGTATTTACCGAAGCATACCTGTCGCGCTCTTGCTCCAACGCCGTCGCGTGGTGCAACGACCCTTGAACGACGATTGAATTTGGCGGCGTAGTCGAATAAGTCACACCGCCCATTGCAATTGCTGCAGCGATTTGCCCGGACGTAAGCAGATTAGCATTTACCCAAAAAACATACCCGTCGAGCGGTAAAATAGTTTTTACGTATAGAGTAAAAGTTACCGTTTGATTTAACGATAACGTGTTGAGACCTTCGGCAAGTCCGGCACCAAGTTGCGATTTAGCGGATATTGATTCTGCGACGGTCGTCATTATTCAACCCAACATTTTAAAGACGCTTGCATAATGCCGCTGTAGATAAATGACGGACGTTTTGCACCATAAACGCGCACGTATTTTGCTCCCTTACGCACTTTGGAAATTGATTTTTTATTTTTAGTGCGCAACGTAACACCGGACAATGCTGCCTGCGTTGGGACTCCAACCAGACCAATACTTTCATCTTCGCCCAAACTGATGAATTGCTTAAATCGATTTGTTATCGAGTCGCCCGCGTCAGCAAATGCGGCGCCAGTCGGTTCGCCGTTTAACAATGCGGAAAACATATTTGTGGCATCTTGCGTTAATTCTTTGGCGATAAAATCAATATTAGTTGCAGCAAACGCGCTAAATAAATGATAGCGTTTTTCTAAAGATTGCGCGACCTCGAATGACGAGCCACCTTCCGGTTCCGGCACGTCAATCACGCCAATTTGCAAGATCACGATATCCCCCAGAGAGACCCCATGCTACCCATGAAAGCAAGTGCTTGCCGCCCGTAAGGATTGGTCGCCAGTTGCAAACTGAGCAAATCCATATTAGACAGTTGTTTGCCGACAACCATCCCCTGATGCGTGGTTTCATCACCGGCAGAATTGATCACACCGGCCACAAAGCTGTTCATGCCGTAGGTCTTACGCGCATTGGTAAAAAATGTCTGTCCGGTTTGATCCTGCGCGTACATCAGCAATTGGCTGCCCGCGATGTTGTACGTGGTCAAGGTCTGAATATCAGGTAATCCCGGCATGTCTGGCACAATTGCCAGCGCCACTTGGAATGCATAAGTGTACGCGCTGGAGCCGTCCGGGATAATTGTTGTCGTCACGCCCATTACTGCCTTCGCCCAGGCAATAAAGCCGGTAAGCGTTGGCGGCGAAACGATTGGGTCAGAATCCACAATTAACTCCGGTTTTTACGACGGCCACGACCTGATTCAATACCGTCACGTTGCACAGTGATGGTCTGATTTAATTTCGGCGCATTATCAGTAACGCCCTGTTTTTCCTCGACGACTTCAATTTGAAGTGGTTTAGTTTGGCGAATACCCATCTGCTGGGCAGTGTCAGCCATAATTTTATCACTGGCGACGGCGCCAACTTTTTGCGCTTCAATAGCGCGGTCAATTGCATCCTGATCACGCTGTGATAATCCAGCTTCAATCGCTTCGATGCTGATCGCTTTATTCAATTGGTACGCAATGCCGCAGAAACCTTTTTTAATTTTAGCCACATCGTAGAACCCATAAGGTTCGTGCTGTTCGATTACGCGAGACAATGTATCACGATTGTCAAACTCTAATGCGATTTGCTGGCCCGGCTCAATTTCACGCATGAACTGACGCGAATTTTCGGGCAGCATGTAGCCGAACCGATGGCGCTGTTTAGTGCAATTGGCAATATATAATTTTTCCATGAGAACACCCGTAATATGGTGAGGGCAGATGATGCGAGACAATCACCTGAGCAATCGACTCCCGCCCTCGTTGAAGCATTACCCTGGCATCACTCAGGGCAAATTATCTTAATATTGGGCAGAGAGCAGCGTAAACGCTTCAGGACGAATACCCCAACCAGGCGTTGCACGTTGAGTGTACAGCACGGTTGTGCCACCATCAGCAATTGGCGTCGGGATTTCAGTCGGTGCAGCAACGTCAGTCAACATGACCGATGTAGCCAATTGATTAGGAGCCAGACCTGGGAATTGATTGGTGTCAACCATCGGATTTTGACGGTTAATTTTCAATTCAGGAAAATTCATGATGATCAAATCGGTACCGCTTGCACCTTGCCCAATCAACGTATCATCTGCCACAAATTCAATCTTGTCGCCACCCACGCGGTTCGCGATATCTTCAACCACACCTGCAGCAACATCCACACCGGCACCGATGCGTTGAAATTGCGTCAACGATACGATACCACCATAGCCGATCTGGCTGACAAAGCGTTGCGGCGCACAGAATGTCACGCGCAACGGTACGCCAATGGTGTTGGTGCGGACTTTAGCGGCACCAATCATATTCAGCAAAAATTGCGCTAATTGCCCGCTGTCCCACGTGGAGTACCCCGGATTACCGTTGGAGTCCGAACCCAGATTCTGAGTCGTCGCGCCGTTGGTATTGACCAGACCTTCGCCGTTTGTAGGATTGAAACCATACAGCAAAGCGTTACGCAATTGCTGCGCGATACCTTGACGTGCCGCCAGGCGCATACCTTCGGGCAAAGAATAACCCCAGTTTCCGGTTGCGGCAGTGTCAAAATTATCGTACTGTGCTCGGGTTTGCATACGATATGTCGGTGTGCTGATCATCGAAGGGATGATCGATGCGGATGGCAATTGATTTACTGTTGACTGATTGGCAGAAACCTGTGTAGTCAGTTGCAGTTTTTTTGCATAGACGTACAGATCATTTTCACCGATACGAACCATCGGATTACCTGTAGCAAGCAGATCAAATGCGCCGGTTGCCAAACTGTACTGCATGATCAATTCGGGCATCATGTAGTGAGGGTTTGCCGTAATAAAGCTAGGGGCTAATGCTGACATGATTTTAGTCCTTTAATTAAACTTCGCACAGAGCGACAGTATCGGTATAGATATATGTCGCCACCCCGGTAGTCCCGTTGTAAGACACAGTTTTGTTTGCGTTTGATGACGGGCTGATGCTCAATACTTTGAACGATGTCGGTAACGCATAGTCGGTATTAGTTACCGTAATCCAGTTATTCGCCCAATTCCAGTAAAACTGGACATTCACTGCACCACCTTCAATGGCCGACACCGCTGCAGGATTCAAACGCAACGGAATACGTGCGCCGGAACCGTTGCGATAGAAATTGACCGACATGCCTGGGCCATATGTCTGCGCCGGACTTTGAGGAGTCGTCAAACCAGCAAAAGCCTGGTTAACCACGCACCAGCAACTGATATCAGTTTCACCCGAGGTCGCAGCCAGCAATTGCGGCCCAAGCACACCAGTGCCAGGTACTGAACTTGACGTGACGGTCGCCACATATTCAGTCATCGGCATCCCACCCCAAATTGGAGTTGTGTTGGCCGCAGCATAAACGCCCCCTGCCAATTTAAATTTAATCGCCGGATCATCTTGCGCGTCACCCTGCGTATATCCGTTCGAATTTACATTAAATAACCCGCCAGCGTTTGTTGTCGCCATCGGGTTAAAAGAAATATTTGCACTCATAATTTCGCCCCTTAGCGTTTAGCGTTGTTTGCTGTATGAAATTCCATTGCACGGTATGGAGAACTCTTAAACTGGCCTAGCCAGCTATTAATATCACCATAATATTTAGTAATGGTACGACCGGAACCGTCAGATGCTGTGCTACGAACTGCTTGCAATTGCCCGTCAGCGTAAGCCTTCGGTGATGTTGCATGTTTCAGAGCATCGGCATAAATTTTAGCTTCAAGCATGTTCAACGTGGTCGGGTCTTTTACGTCAGCCAGATTGATCGATTTGCAATCGTCGGAGTAATTTTGCAGACCGCGCATTAAACGTTTGCGGTAATTCAGCAAAGTTTCACCAGACAGCGCACGGGATGCTGATTTACCGAAACATGCGTAAGCCGAATCTGCCTTGGCTTGAGCGTCAGCCATTGCCATTTCGTCGTCAGCGTCTTTTTTAGCCTTGTCTTCCATTTCTTTTTCTGTCAGATTTTCATCTTTTTTGCAGTCTTCGGCGTCTTTCTTATCCTTCGCCTCTTTAAGCGCTTCATCGGCATCTTTCTTATCCTTTGCCTCTTTTTCTTCGGCGTCTTTCTTTTCTTTAAGAGCCTCATCAGCGTCGGAAGCGCTACGCAGTGTTGGAGCAGGCATGTTTTTTTCCATGCTGTCCATACGTGACGATAGTCCGGTAACAAGCGTGGTCACACCATTAATTGCGGACAGTAACTCACTAATCCCCGGCACTGAATTTTGAACCTGGGCGTCAGCTTTTGCGCCCGTTGTAATTGCATCGCTCATTTCTGACACCTCATTGTTAGTTAATAAAACACCATTTGCATCACCGCCTTTGTCCCACACACCGCGCCCGCCCTGCTCACTTGTGACTATCGCAATATGATCAATCAAAAAAGGTTGACCTTCGATCAATAACGGGTCTTCTCCTTCAACTCGCACAAGCATATTACCGCTCGCGTCGTTGAATACGACATTTGGGGACGTGCTGGTATTTTCTGGATCGGCGATAATTTTTGCAATCGCTTCATCCACATGGCACCGGGCAATACCCCAAATGTCGTCGCCTTTGATATATGGCAACATAATACTACCAATATTGCGTTTTGTGTATTCCTCAGATGACATTGCCGGGCCATCACCATCGCTCGGATGATCCATAATCACCGGCAATGCCTGACAACGTTTAAGGAAATTGTCATTTAAATAAATTGACGGATCGCGCCAAACATATTCCTGATCTTTTGAGCGGTAGGCCATCCCCGTGCCAGTTATGCGAATAGCAAGCAATGTAATATTTGAATAAAATTGTGGGCTGGGCAAAATACCGTCGGCCATCAGTTGGGCCACATCAAATTCAGTGCGAGCACCAGCAATTCTAAATGAAGCGATTAATCCGGGGTGTAGGGGGTTCGGGGCAGCGTCGGGCGCTGTCCACACAAACCCGGTTGATTCGTCGCAAATTTTAACGTCAAATTTGGGAACATCACGGGCGATGAATGTCTGGAAATGACCATCGTCGTGTAGTAATTTCAATGGCCCATCATAATCGAAACCGGTTTCTTCCAGTGTTTCGCGTCGGGCAGTTTGCGCCAGATGCTCGCCTTCTTCCTGATGACCACCTGGCAGGCCGAACACGCCCGGGTAATCGCCGCCGTTGCCGCGTCGCAATAGCAATGTCTCGCCTTCGGGCGTTATGAACATGATGCCTGCTGCTGTAGCTTCTGAGGCATAGACTATTAGCGGGTTGTCAATACTGGAACCCGGCGCGTCATCAGCCGCAGCAAATTCCTTGCCAACAGATTGCGGCACGCCACCATAGCCGCCCGGAGTATGGGCAGCAGCTTCCATTAATCGATGCTGTGCTGGCGATGTTGACGGCATTTAATAACCTTATAAATTTAACAGCAATTTGATGCAGGCGATGCCTTTAGAACCAACCGGGAACCGACTTAATCAGTCGTAAGGTGGTTAGTCAGACCAACCGCGACGGGCGATCTACTTCACATCATTTGCCGGTAATTTAGATTGTAAATGAATCTTGCCTTTTTCAGTTAAAAATTCTTCGGGGAATCTTCGCAAATTATAAATGTACTGGGCGTGGCACGAACAAAATATTTCCTCACCCACCGCTGTAATTTGATCGTAATAGCCATTTATCGGTTTTAGTAGCCCGGCTTTTATGGCCCAAGTGTCACGTAACAGATAAATTTTCTCGTCGCGCTCCTTGTGGTCTTCGCGATAATCATAGCCAGCCTGACGCCATTTCGAATGCCAGATCAAACCCAACGCCCCGGCATCGGTGGCCACAACCTCATTAATTGCGCCGATTAATTTGTGCGTCTGGTCGATAATTACCCGGTTTTGCTTAAATCGGATCGACGCTAAATCTTTTTTAATTTTTGTTTTTTCAGCGACTTTATCGACGGCTTTAGAACCGCCATCTGGGATCGACGTTGCCCAGCCTTGGAACCGTCGCAGCGTTGAATTGATCGCTTCCTCGCGATTTTCTTTGATCAGATTCGTACTGGCGTAAATCCGGCGTTGCAACTCTTGGCGCAATTGAGGCTTGAGCTTATCGATAGTAAATCTGGAAACATCTTTGTTCACCAAACCCCCTCGAATCACCAACCGGTCAAACGCTTTATTGAGCGCACGGGCGATTTCCTGTTCCATTTTATGGTTTGGAATAAGTGACCGCGCCGCGGCAAATCTGAGTTTGGCGACCCATTGTTTCAGCCGTTGCTCGTCATCATAGCCATAAACGATAAAATCATTTACCGCAGCCGACAGGACGGTGTAGAAGTCATTCATAACTGATCAAGTTTCATTTTGGTTTAGGTTCCGTTGGTTCGGCCATTGGCGTTGGTGGTACATATTCCGGCACGTTTGGCATCAAGCCATTTCGCAAATTTGGACGAATATGAATCTGGGTCAACAAGCTCAATAGTCAAATTTTCCATTTCAACAGGCGGCATGCTACTGAAATATTCAGGATGTGATTTTGAGAGTTCGCGCAGATGAGTTTGATTCAGTGTGACCATGACCAAATGCTTAGAACTCAGATCAGTTTTATGGGTTTTGTCCAAATATTCATTTCGATCCAGTGTCATATCAACCCATTGAATTGACGTAAGACCTGATTTATCAGCACCAGCGTAAGATTTTCTTGGGTCATATGAGTTCATAGCGATTCCCTATTTAGGTTTAGGTTCCGTTGGTTCGACCATTGGCACTGGCGGTACGTATTCCGCCAGTGCCTCATAATCCATAATTAATTGACTGTAAAACATTTCGGGCATTTCGTTCAGATTGTCAGCGGCCCATTGCAGTAAAACCGCGCGGTTTTCCGGGTCGACAACCGGCAACATGGTACGCATAATTTCGGTCAGATTTTTGACTTTATACTCGTATGCCTTGGCCTTTTCTTCCGCAGATTGCTCAAGCAAGCTTTCCCACGCGGGTTTGAAAGCCTTGTCCCACTTGTAAAACGCTTGCTCGTACGTCAAACCTTCGTAAATCTCCGGGCAGTCGGCTTTGACCGCTTCGAAAAAATCCTTGTTCCAAGCACGATGCTTTACGATTTTGTCAAAGAAGCGGAATAGCGGTGCCATGTCCACACGCACACCGTCGATAAATTGCACGATTGATTTACTGTCCTCGGTACCTTCCCCGAATCCGTTGGCGAACGCTTCCTCTTTAATCAATTGGGCAGGCACGTCCGATCCGGCTGCAATATTTGCGACGATATTGTCGCGCGCCGTGGTCATCGCGGTGTGCGTATTTTGCAGATCGATCGACATAATGTCTTCGTCAGGCTCAATGCTCAAAACGTTACCTGTCGTGCCCTGTTGCAACAATGAGCGCTTGATCCCTGAAAATGCCTGCATCAAACCGTTGACAATTGACCCGCCTTGTTTAATTTTAGCAATGAGCAACCCGGCCTTAAACGTCACCATGTCGTCCGTCACCATCGACTGGATATAAGACCGCATCGGGTATAAAACTCGCTGAAATACCGACCGACCGGTGTAACCATACGCTGACGATTGAAACGCCAGATAAATCGGCGTACCGTTAAAAATAACGCTGGCGCGACTTGGGTGATATGGTTGCCCCGCCGCAGTCGTGTAATTTAACGGTTTTTGAAAATCAGGCGCATTCGGATTTTGATTTGTGACGATTGATCCCGCCATATTGAGCGGGTCCAACTGGTTGAAATACAGTTCCATCCCGGGAAGCGACCAAGGGTCTATTGGTTTGTCAGTCGGGATTGTTGGGCATCCATAGACAATCCCGCCCGCGCCATAACACCGGCTAATGTACATCACGTCGCGAATGTGGTTAGTGGCACCCAACGCCTCCCATTCGGCTTCGAACGCTTGCGTCAGCATATCTTTGGGCTCAGCGTCAACGTTAATTTTGCGCGGTTTGGACAATGCCAAATTGACCGGCTTTTCGACCAACTTGCCGCCCAGCGGATGATATATCCACAGTTGTTTGCATAGCTCATACCCCGCCTGTGTGCCAGGGTCGATACCGTTGGTGTTCAGCAGCATAAGCAACTGGCTGGGGACAGATGATGTATTGACAGCAATGTTCGACATTTAAACGCCCTTTTTATTTCCAACACCAATCGCAATGCCGTACATGACGCAATCAGCTACGTCGTCGGCACGTTTCGCAGCATTTTTATCGCCAATGCGATAACCGCCCAATTGTGTCAGTAAATGATTTTTAGACTGCCCCTTAAAAGAGACATTTTTATTATAAGCCTGTTCCGCTATTTTTATTAAACCTTGATGATAATAGCCAGACACCGATATTGCACGCTCATCTTTGCCTAACGATGTCAAAATGCTATCAATAGCGTGAGTCGGCCAATTGCGATTGCGTCCCTGCTGAATCAAAATGCTACCCGCCGCCGCGTCTTCGATGAACGCACCAACGTTACCGTGTCGGGCACCAGTAATTTTCGCCAAATCTTCCAGGCGCTGGAAAACGGATGGCAGCCACAATTCCAACATGGCGCCGTCAATCTGCACCACGTCCCAATCCAAAATAATTAACGGATGACCATAAATTTTATTGATCGCAAAATAAACGACCGCTGTACCGTCGTGCTCTTTGCCCCCCTTGACTGCCGTATCAATTACGGCATACACGCCGTCAACTTTAGTCGGCATAGCGACGGGTAGACCGTCGACCAGCATTTTATCAATGCTAAAAAACGCTTCACCTGACCAATCGACAAACTCGGCGAGATATTCCTGGCGGAACACCATGGGATGATTTGTTCGCTCATATTCAGCGAGTTCATCAGGCGGCACATATGGGTTTGAGATCGACGGCGCATGAAACTCCATCCAGCCTAGCGATTTATCTATGCAAATTTCGTAAAAAAAATTATCAGCGTCGATACCGAACGGCGTGGAAAACATGGATGCGCGACCTTTTGTGGTCAGCATCGTGGGCAATATAGCCTGTTGCCATATGTCTTTAAATTGCCCGTTTTTAGTAAATGCAGTTTCATCAACCAGAACTTCATCATATTCACGCCCGCGTCCAGCCAGATAATTGTCGTCAACAGACCAAAAATCAATCAGTCCGCCAGTCGATAAGCGAATGAGGCCATTTGTACGATCTTTACGAGTAATAAGCGGATGTAGAATATTTTCGAGCAATGAAAATATCTCTGACCATTGCTTTTTGTTGGGCGTAAATATTCCGACTTTTTTGCCTTTCATGGAATAATTTCCCGCCAGTGTGGCGATCATCAGGGTTTTACCCCATCGGCGTCCACATCGAACAACGTTTCGTCTTGTCCACCGATTATATAAAGCACGTTGACCAGTGTGCATCGACGGTAACTCGATGACTCTCTGAGACATTAGTCAAACCCACCAATAATTTGGATGACTTGCGGCTCGTCTTTAGTTTCGCGATTTTTGGGATTGAGCATTGACCTGGCAATTACTGACGATTCGTTGGCCAAGCGACCAAGCACCATCACATCGTTCGCAATCTGTGCATTGCTCGGATGTGTAACTGGCAATGTCGGATCATATGCTTCCATTTTTTGGTCGGCGTGCATGTTTAATTTATGTGCTGTCGCGGCCCCGTAATTACCAGCATGCAGCAAATGGCGCTGCATCTGCTCTAATAACTCAACATGTTTCGAAACAGCGACTTTTTCCGGAACAGTCAGTTTAGAAACGGCAGCGTTTGCGTCAACAACTTGATTAGCTATGGCTTTGAGCTTTTCCGTACTTTTTGAAAATCTTTCAGAAATACGCGCAACACCCACGCCGTACTGCTTTGCCAAATGACTCGCCCGCTCCCCACGCATCAATTTAGTGCGTATCTCTTCCCATTGCACGGGCGTTAATTTTGAGGGGCGACCCATAAATTAAATTACTGAACCATTTGTTGTAAAACTGGCTGCAACAGTTGTTGCCCGATGTACAAATTACCCGCTACAGAAGGATGCGTGCCGCCGTTTGTGTAAGCCGGATTTGCCCATTGCCCAGGATTTGCCTGTCCGACTTGCTGAGCCAACACTTCAACGTTGCAACCATTGCCGCCAGAATTGACATACGCCTGCCAACGCGCCAATTGGTTAAGACGGTACCCATTTTGCGTTGGAGTAAATCCGCTATTCGGAAAAGGACTCATTAAAATCACACGTTTTCCTTGCCCTTCGATGATCTCCACGATCTGCATCGCATATTCCCACTGTATGTCCCAAGCGGACTGTGTGGTGATATCAGAGTTGATCGTGTAGCACGGCACCAGGTAAATATCGGCATTGACGTTTGTGACCAACGTGTTTGCGTTGTAAGCAATTTGCTGGATTGTCGCACCGCTGCACCCGCCGCTAAACCAGGACACGTTTTTACCGGCAGCTAAAATACTGGCGCATGCGATAAACCCGTACGCCATAATTGTGGTCGCTCCGTCGTCGTTACCGGCCATGATCGAATCACCAATACCGCAAACGCTGGTGAACAACTGGTCGTACTGAAAAATGGCGCCGCTGAATAGCAAAACTGGCGTATTTGTACCGCCCCCACTTGTCCAGTTCGACGGTGTTGCCACACTATTAACGCCATAATTGACGTTAAATTGCATACTAAAACCCAGGTTGTTCGACGATCCGTATAATGTCGTCCAGGGTGATGGAAGCGTAGCGTAGGACGAATTGGTATTGCCCGTGGCGATAAAATTACGAACAAAAAGCAACGGATACAAACCACCATCCGCATCGCCAGCTGCGCGCGCAACACTTTTTATTGGTATCAACGGGGTGATATATTGGCTCGGCTCTTTCGTCGAACCGGCAGGAATAGTGATAGACCCAAGTGCCGTGCCCCAACCACCGTCAGGGTTATTGATGTTATTGACACCGCTCGGGTAAATTGTCGAACCAACCCCAATGATCGTATTGTCAACTGTCGCTATTGATCCGGACGTGTTGTTAAAAACAAGTTTTACGCCGTTGAACGATCCGGCAGCACAAATAACATGCCCGTACGTGTCGTTTTGAGAAGCCCCATTACCCGTGGTTAAGAATGGGTTTTGAGAGCATCCAGACAGCAATTTTCGTTGGTAGGGTACCGCTTGTTTTGGGGCGATGACGGGCTGAAACATGAGCTCACCTCAAATGTAATTTGTGTATGTTCCGACTGCCGTAGTGCCGGACGTTAAAATTTCGGTCACGGACAACGGCAAAATATTTGGACTACCCGAATTTAAATAAATCGAATACGTTGTGCCGCTCGATAACTGCATGTTCACGGTGCCGGAAACCGTCAAAACAATCGCAATTGCACGGCCCGCTGTGCCGACTGTACCCGGCGTTAAAACCGCGACGTTGGACACGGGGGCATTGTTGCTGTCACCAGCCGACAACGGGTTGCCTGAACCCACGGCGGTACCGTTTTGGACGAGGTAGGCTGGTATCGCCGCCAGCGGCTCGCCAATCTGATTTGGGGGGTTTGAAATCGCCATTGCACATGCTCCAAAGGGGGATTTGCAATAGTGTAACTCAACGTTGCTCGGACTGCATAAATTTTATAATTTATTATAATTATGTAAATATTACTTTTGGGCAACTTTTTTCCGTAAATGGTGTAAATAGCCACAATCTTATTACGTAACGTAATTATACCCCCATCGTCCGATCAGATGAGCTAATTTTAAAATTACTATAATTTGCCAAAAATACCCCGTTATACCCACAAGTAGCAATTTGATAAGTGTATAAATTATTGTTGTAAGTTATTGATTCTATTACCCTTATTTTATATATACCCCTATACCCCTAATACCCCTAAATGTATATAGATGGCTGAGTAATACTTCGATCATATGTAGATTATATATCTACTCTATATTTAGTAGATATTACGTTTCATAACGGAATTGAAAAGACCCCTTTTTTGTCATTAGGTGTAGGGTAATTTAAATTTGTATGATAGAATGCAGGTGTTATCTAATACTTTTAGGGGTTATCATGGAACGCAAAGATGCGATATTATCTGGATTGAGCAAATATAATACGGGTCGTCAATGTAGATATGGACATATGAGTGATAGATCGACAGCCAGCGGCGCATGTTGTGAATGTGTTAGTGATACTCAAAAGACTATCAGAGCCTCAATTAACGCCAATAAAATTATAAAACCAAGATATAACTTATCCTTGTACACGCAAATAATTTATATAATTATCGATCCGCGTTATATCGAACAGGTTGGTGCACAATTATCCGCCTATTGTGGATTAATCGACCCCCGTTTTCCAGCAGAAGTGTTCCGTAATTCATTACGGTTTAAGATTGGTTATGGCACAACTTCGCATAAATATTCCATGAATGTCCCAATTGGGCACGATGTGATTGTGCGAGAAATGGCTGCAAATTTACTCGATACGCCGGACCGACGTGCAGAGATGGCGCGCGTGTTGGATCAGGCACGCCGAGAACGTGAGCGGTATGTGCGACAAGTCGAAAAGGACGAATTGGTTAGACCAGCGGGGGAATTGCCGACATAAATTGTGTATAAAAAGCTTGACAAGGTAATTTAGTGTGTATATAATTCACTCATCAACTAAACAAACCGGAGAATCAAAATGACTACAGCGACATTCATCAGCAAAGACCAAAACTGGCAGGATGGTGCCACCACGTATTGGTTTGTTCTCGATGGCACTGACTACGGAACAGAAAAAACCTTTGAAAACGAAACTTTTGGCGTAGTTGATTGCGCTGGTAAAAAATCAGTTGTGTACGCTGATGGTCAGCCCGTAGCAAACGACTACGAAGCGTCGATAGTTTTGCGCGATTGCAAAATAACAGACGAAATTATTTTTTCTTAAACGGGAGAATCAAAATGTTTAAATATATCGTAGATGCAAGCACAAAAGTCGGTGATACATTCAAACCGACATTTTTAATGAAAAAATAGTCTGGTTAGAATGTGTGGATTTCGGATGCCCTAGGGAATCTATGCTACTTGAACAATTTATTAAAAAATATGGGGGAAATAATGACTAAATTTATCAACATGCGCGACGGTGAAATAACATTTGATTCTTATAGACTCCCGGACGCGGAATGCACGACTGAAGAAGATTTATATAGACGACATGAAAATGGTTCAAAAGCAACGCTTACTGCTGATATTGAGCCAAAACCAGTCGGTAGACCTTCATCGCTGCAAAACGGCAAGCGGGTCAACGTCTATCTCGACGCGATATCGCTTGACGCTGCTGCAAAACTTGGCAACGGCAATGTGAGCGAGGGTATCAGACTAGCATTACAAAAAAGCATGCTTTAATTATCTACGAAGGTATAAGACTGGCATTACAAAAAAGCATGCTTTAATTATCTACGAAGGTATCAGACTAGCATTACAAAAAAGCATGCTTTAATTATCTACGAAGGTATAAGACTGGCATTACAAAAAAGCATGCTTTAATTATTCAACTCCATGTAGGATTCTATAAAGATTTGCGCTTGCGGCGCGACGATGCAGTTGCCGTAGGCGCGCAGCTTGACCATGCGGTTCGTGGGTCGAACGATCCCCAATGAATCTTGTGAGCTACTATTAAATTTAAATTCTCCGAGAGGAAAGCTAGCGGGGGCATTCTCGTAGATGTTGGGATACGTAGCTTCCGATGCAAACCGTGCCACTGCTGATGACAATAGACGCAAAGCGTTTGCAAATTCTCGATGCGATTGTCCTGCCAGTTTTCGTTGATGTGGTGAATTGCAAGTTTGTATGTTTTGCCACAACATTCGCAAGTCTCTTTGAGTGCCATATCGCGCGCTTGTACCATGCGTTGCGTCCTGCTCTCCCCAATTTTCCCTCGTGTATTCGAGCAGGTAAGCGAGCAAAATCTGCGTTTCATGAACGAGCAGTAATCTTCCTCCCCACTCAAAAAGGTTCGTGCAATTAACTGTTTCCCGCAACGTTCGCAGAATTTCTCCGGCTTGTGTCTGTAATCTATTCGACGCTTCATTTAACGCATCCTCGACTTTAATTTTGAGATTGGTGCACAAAGGTCCCATTCGTAAGGGAGCCCCATCAACCATCTGCTGAATTCTGGCCTCAACGGGCCTCCACTTTCCATCCCGGCAGAAGAGCCAATCAGCATCTCGCCAGAAGCCGTTAGTCGGGCAGCTTGGGGGTTGTCCCGCAATAGGTTCCGTATGCTGTCTGTGTAGCGATTGTTCCCTGCCTGATGACCGTTTGTTATGCTGGGGCATGTCGGTGTGTTCGGCCAACCTGCTAAATTGGCAAAGTCCTGCAATCTCACTTGACGCTTTGTCCCGTCCTCCCGATACATTTCTGTCGGCTGTGGCGCTCGATCGTTGTTGCATGAGGTCGTCGGCCACCCCGCTAACCACACTGTTCGACCCAATAACGCGTTGATTGGGACGTTTTCGCATTCCGCCCCATCCTTCCAATCTCTTACTGTCGCTGTCGGCCACCCAGTAAAGCCTGTCGCGGATGTGCGGAGCACCGACGCTCGCAGCCGGAAACGGCACCGCCCCAAAGGCGTAACCCATTCCTTCCAGGTCAGTTTGTACAAGGTCGATCCAAGATTCTGCGTCTTTGCTCGCAACCTGTTCACCAAAGATAACGTCAGGTTTGCACTGGGTGACGAGGTGGTAGAAGTCAGGCCACAAATGCCGCTCGTCAGCAAACCCAGATTTTTTGCCTGCCGTGCTGAAAGGTTGGCAGGGGCAAGATGCTGTCCAAACTGGTCTATTGTCATCCCACCCAGCACATCGTAATGCGTAGGACCAGACTGCAACGCCAGCAAACCAGTGACACTGGATAAAGTTTCTGACATCACTTGGAAGCACATCTTCGATTGATCGTTCATCGACTTCTCCTGGGGCTACAAGCCCCGCCTTGATTAAGTTTCTAATCCATTGCGCAGCGAGTGGGTCAATCTCATTGTAATAAGCCCATTTTTTAGTTAAAATGTTCATTTTAATAGATGGAGTTACGCGTATGTATAGGAAGGTTTGTAGCCACTGCTCATCCGAGTACGATACAAAGCACTCAAAAAGTCTTTACTGTTCGCAAAAATGCGGGGCAGCGTATCGGTGGTCTGCGTCAGAAAAAGACACATCAAAACCAAGGGAGTGCTTAGAGTGCAAGAAACAATTTTTTGCAAAGCCAGATGCAAACCAGCAAAGAATTTGCTCGGATGAATGCAGGAGAACAAGGAATAGCAGGAAGGTTCGCGAGTTCCATTCTGCAAATCCAGACCGTGAAAATTGGTACAGGGCTCGGACGAAAGAAAAGCAACTTCCTGACTCAAATCAGATTCGTTTTTTCCGCACAAACCCACTTGCTCCAAGATGTTGCGAGTCATGCGGAGAAACCCGTGTTTTGGAAATCGCACATCGCCCAGAACACGAAAGGAACGGAAAAGGAAGAAGCATTTCAAACTGCAAATGGCCTGAAATGGTTTGGGTGTTATGCCCAACATGCCACCGACTTCTCGACAGAATGAACTACCCGCCAAAAGACCTTGGTCTGAAGTAGATAAGAAATGACATTGGCTATATCCGGCAAGATCGCTCGGTTTAACATCTGAAATACTCCTGTTGTCCACATGACCTGGCGCAATATGGCCTGCTTTAATTAAATTTTCCAACCATTGGCATACGGTAGGGTCGATCTCGTTGTAGTAAGCGAGATGAGTCATGTCTTCACCTCATCATTTAGTTGTTCACCAATAGCGGCAGCGAATTTAGCGCATCGTTCGCATCCTTGGCAGTGACCACAATTGCATCCACGCGGGTTATCTCCTGGACTAAATTGGTCGTCCAGATCATCGCATTCTTTCATTGCGTCATAGCACTCAGGATGCAACTTTACCGTTCCCGCATCACCACCATCAAAATATCGATATTTTTTATATGATTCCCCGACTTCAATTTTGTTGGCGCACCAACTGCACCGATGAATTTTCTTAGCAGATTTAACGATTTCAAGTCCGGTTGAACTGCTCATATCTTCACCTCTCGACACGTTCATGTTTTTGCTCCTTTTCGATTAAAGGTTCACCATCGGATATATTGCGCAAAAACTTATCTTAAATTACTGAGTGGCCGTACTTACCGGCGAGGATGTATTCAACTGCGGCGGGTACGTTCCATTCGGTGCGTAGCAAGTATTTATATGCTTCGTCCTGTTCTACACCCGCCAGTTCGCATACCGCTTGCACCCTTTCGGTTCTTATATCGAACTCCTCTTGCATTTTGCGGCATTCATCGATCGCTTCGCTTAAAGTATGGCAAGCGGGGGCGGATACCATATAGCCGTCTTGTGCTGTTATTCTGTACACGCGCCGCGAAGGTATGTATTCAACACGGAAATCATGGGTTAAGAACTTGGTATTTTTATTGTCGACATTAATCATAATATGACCCTCCATTGCTTTGCTACCACGAGTGCTTGATCAAAACCAAAAAAAACGAATAGCGCGGCGATCACGATTCATCTTCACTATTAATCATCCCCTCTAATAACTGCAAAGACACATCGTATTTAACAATCTCAATACAACCAAACACCTCCGCTAAACTTACTTGCCCTGCGTACTTATACACAGTCTTTTTTAATTCATCGAGTAGTTCTTCCACTTGTGGATTAAGTCGTTTGTTTGGTGTGAATTTAATTACGTTGTCAGTCATATTTTCACCTGTTCAATAATGGATTCTGGATCGATTGCAATTATCTTGTCGAAATCTTCTTTGACAAGAGTTGTGCGGATAGTAGACAATTGAATTTCACGGACTTTTTCTTTTAATCTCTGATTCTCAGAAATTAATTTATCTAGCTCGGCGCTTAAGGTTGGCTGCAATCTAATTTCAAGCGGTTCTTTTGATTCGGCACTGTTTAAAACTGCTGAAAAGTTTTCTGCTTTTGCTACTGCAATCTCTATTTTTAGTCCAGCAACAAGCTGCACAATATGCTCACACAGAGCAGGCTCGATAATTAAATGTCTTGTATCAGGTTTGCACCATAGCTGAGCCACCACTTGTCTTGCATCAGCAATCCAAGGGGCTTTTGTATAGTTTAGTTCGCAGTCATCATCTCTTGGATTTTGCGGGTCGCTCATGGTGTCATCCTTTTCAGTATTTCATCAGGGTCGATGCTATCAAAAGTGCGAAGTGAAACTGGGCTATCTATATATTCTTTAGCATATTTTATCGTCGCCCATATCGCAGCCAGTTGTAACTCACGTACTTGTTCTTCACTGTAAAGTGGAATAACCCAACCTTCATATTTAGGTCCATTTTGAGCGTAATAATCAATTCGATAAGATTCGTTATTTTCGTAAAGACGAAGTTCATAACTACCTTCCCCGTCAAAAGTCGCCCACGCAAACGGCTCTGCTTGTTTGATTGTGTCAGTCATTTCAACGCTCCACATTTTGAACACATCATTACGTATTTCACTCCAGTTTGCAGCATTGGATTTACTGGGCAGAGTGATGTTAATTTTGTTCGCATCCTATTAGCGCAGTCATTTCGTTCTCGCTTCCAAAATTTTAGTTGCAGTCTTTATAAGATACGCTTTGGCAGCATCGCTGTATTCGTCCTGTGCAGCGTTTAAGGCTTCCAGAATAAGTTCATCCTGATTTTTTCTTTCAGCATTGTTATGCTGCGCGACCAATTCGGCAAATCGGGTGAGTTCTGGTTCAAGATTCTGCCCTGCTACGCAAGAGAAAATCCCTGTAAAGCCGGATACATTAAATGTCACTTCCTGAAATCCTGCGGCTGTTGCCAGCTTCAATATATCGGCTTGGTTCATTTCGCATCAATCCTCGTAGCCAGTTCGACAAATTCCAAACGTCGAATTTCATCATTTATATCAATAATTGCCCATTTATGAAGCGCAAGTTGATGCTCCAAATGTCCGCGCGCGGCAATCAAACGTTTTATTTTCCAACTAAGAAACAATTGTGCAATTTTAGTCATTTTAAAATTTCCAAGATAAGCTGATACGTTTATTTTTTTCAATCACATCCAATTCCACCAATGTCGCCGATAACAAAAAACCATCCCGCCATTTTCCAGGTAGCGCGTCAGCGATAAAATATTGAGCGATTATGACGGTGCCGAAATAACGATTGATTTTGGACTCTGATGGATAGGGACCCAATATCTCATTGCGTTCCGAATAGCCAGGATGGCTGGAGATTTCACGCGTTTGATGCCAGTCGATTGCCAGTGTGGAAATCGTAACACTTTCTTCAATGACTTGAGCGACTGTCCATGCGTTATCGGTTTCATCAGCGCAAGCGTAATTTGCAATAAAAAACAACAAAAATGTAATGATAGTTTTCATTTAAAATTCTCCAAGATATAAAATAATTCTCGGCTGAATCATTATTCACACTTTATCGCAGTTGTGATAAATGTCGACCTGATCGTATCGGCAAAGATTCTCAATAGAGTCCAGTGTTTCGTCGGTATTATCAAATGATTGTTCGCAACACCCGTCCGCGCAGTTCATCCATTTATCCATCCATATAAACACGTGCCAGTGAACACTATCGCCAGCTTCCAGATGCTGTTTAACTTTTTCGCGATCAAGTGTCATGGTTTACTCCAGATAAATTCGCCCGAAGTTTCATATCAGCTAAAGCGTCGTCGTTTGAATCATAAAATCGATTTGGGTTAATTGGCGAACCACTTTCGCGATAGATTAACTGTGCGGCGAGAGCCGTTGAATTGAAAAATTTTTCGAGCGCATAACCTTCATCACCCGCTAAATGAACTACCCACCCAGCCCTGCAATGTGTTGTGTTGCAGGTGTGCCAGCGCCCCATATTTAACGCGATTGGTGTTGCAGTTACGGCAGCGTAAATTACTTTGTCGATATTTTCAATTTTTGGTATTTTAAGCGTATCGGATTTGCCCACGCAATCGCTGCAATCGCTGCAATCGCTGCAATCGCTGCAATCGCTGCAATAGCTGCGATCTCTGCAACCGCTGCAACCGCTGCAACCTCTGCAATAGCTGCAATCGATGCAACCGCTGCAATAGCTGCAATCGATGCAACCGCTGCAATAGCTGCAATAGCTGCAATAGCTGCAACCGCCGCAATAGCTGCAACCGCTGCAATAGCAGCAACCTCTGCAATAGCTGCAATCTCTGCAACCGCTGCAACCGCTGCAATCGATGCAATAGCTGCAACCGCTGCAATCTCTGCAATCTATGCAATCTCTGCAATCTATGCAATCTCTGCAATTCTTGTTTCCGTTAGCGTCCATTTGCTTCGCTTGTTCGTCAGCTAATTCTTGAGAAACATAACTGACCCTAACGTTACCTTTTTCCGTTTTCTGCGATTCGAATCTCATATCAGTTTACCCTATGTTTTTGTTAGCGCAAGTCGCGCATAAAATTTTAGTCCGGCGCGAAAGCCTCGGATTCTCAAGCTGCATCGTGTCAAAGTATCGTTCACCGGGTTGTATGTGGTTTAAACACAGCGGCACCAAACAATGCCGTTTTATTCTTGCAATGCGCCAGCATCCGGCATATTTTGTAGTGTAAAAATCGGCTTGGGTTGTCATGCCACCCTCACAAATTTATGATCGTAGTCCAGTTTGTACGCAACGTTAGCTTCAATTCCATCCTCGCCGGTGTATCCGACAACTGTGCGATACCGTTCATTTTTTGAATCCCAATATTTAATGCAAATTGTGCCGTAGTCGCCCGCTGTGGCAGTGCCGTAGTCGCCCGCTGTGGCAGTGCCGTAGTCGCCCGCTGTGGCAGTGCCGTAGTCGCCCGCTGTGGCAGTGCCGCTATAGCCCGCTGTGGCAGTGCCGCTATAGCCCGCTGTGGCAGTGCCGCTATAGCCCGCTGTGGCAGTGCCGCTATAGCCCGCTGTGGCAGTGCCTCTATGGCCCGCTGTGGCAGTGCCGCTATAGCCCGCTGTGGCAGTGCCGTAGTCGCCCGCTGTGGCAGTGCCGCTATAGCCCGCTGTGGCAGTGCCGCTATAGCCCGCTGTGGCAGTGCCGCTATGGCCAGTTAATGCATTTTCAGTATCTCCGACAATTACAGTTGCGCCAATTACAGCGACTTTTGCGCATTGAGGCTCATTAGCGATAAGGAAGTCGGTTGCTGATTTTTTATCGCCGATAAATCGAACCACGCCGCGTTCAAATTTGCATTTTCCGTCCAACATCACAATATTTTCGGTAATGACTTCAACGACGAGCCATTTTGCGGTTTCATCCAAATACTCACTACATGAATGATCACCTTGACCATATAACCAGCCATGTAGACCATTTCCACATTCGGCATTCGGTTTCCAATCTGGTGCAGTTGCTACCTCACCAACTGATGGCCATTTGAAACCGTTTTTAGATGTCATGTCAGCGCGGCATGTGCGCAGAATGAGACTTGTTTTAACTTGGGTTGTCATTTTATTTAATCTCCGGTCGGTTTGTTGATGTACGCAGATTAAATAAAGTTGACGGAGCCGTCAACATTTAAATTGTAACAATTGAGATATTTGCGAATCAGTGTATGCGCGCGCAACATCGGCGGCGTTGGTAAGATGGTAGTGAGGAGATAATTTTGTGACGTAAAGTCGAGGTTTGCCGTTGTCTGGCAACACAATGTTATTGACACGCCCTTGCGGTAATGCCGGATGCCAGTCATAACCTAGGCGTTGCAGAATGGTGCGGCGCTGATTGAGCGCAATTTTGTTGTTTGTGTGGCGACGGTCAATCAATCTGTCCAGAGCAATCGACGAAATAAAACCACCGCAGAAGCCCTCCTGCCCCTGCGCGACGGCTTCCAATATTTCTTGATCGATCAATCCTTGCGACTCGCTAATAGCCTCATCAGTGCTGCTTGTGATCGGTGCAACCTGGCATGCGCTGGCGGGGTTAAATTCTGGCAGTATAGGGAACGTGTGCAGTAATTCAGACACGATGGCGTAACCATCTTCATTTTTTAACCAGTTGTATAAACCCGTGACGTATTCTGCCGTAATTCCGTCGCGCACCAGATCACCCTTCGATTGCTGAGCCGTAAATAATGGTGCAGCTCTTCGGTCATTCTGTGTTTTGGGAATACCGTTTTTACTGTTCCCATTTAGGATGTAATTGCAGCATACGTACCTGGTTGCAGCGTCCACACCTTTGGGCTCAATTGACTGCTTTTCCCCGGTAATCATTGGCTTCAACAATTCCCACACTGATTTATTTGACTCACTGATGCAAATATCTTCAACGGCAATAAATATCTTATTCAACTGCCACATATTGAAATTTTTATGTATCTGGTCGGCCTTGGGCCAGTGTGAATATTTATCGCCTACAGCATAATCCACACATCGACTAAATAGGGATTTACCATTACCTTCCACACCCTGAATAAATGGGCACCATTGAAATTTAATACCTTTGTATTGGACGACTGCAGACATGTAAGATAGTAAAATTAGCGCATCGCGTTCAACCGGCAATAATTTATGTAAATGATTTAAAAATGGCGCAGGGTCGCCGACCCGTCTCGGCATGTTGATCGGCACGTAAGAGTTAACTCGCGTCATGCCGCCAGTATTAACGATCATCCCCGGTTTTAAATCTGGTCTAAATGTGGATGTATCCACCTTTGGTGCTCGGTAGAGTTGAGACTGCGTAAACGCTTCGAATGCATCCCTGCTTGATCGACGGTTCTCCACATCCATCTGAAACATAAACCCGCCGTAGGCAACGCGGAATTGATCTGGCTTTAACAGGTTTCCAGACGGTACCATGATGCGGTGCATGTCTTGAACGTATACGCATCCCTTAAACGTATTAATTTGCTCCTGTGCACCCAGATAGACATTCCCCTCAACCATTTTTGGCACGGGGGTCTCAATGTTGCCAGACTCGACCTGCTGAACTGGTTCCGGGTGTTTGTCAGTCAATACATCATGCGACAATCGGACGACTGCTAAAATGGTGCGCGGTAAATAATCCTCGCGCTCCCATTTCTGCCGGTAAAGTTGCGACTGCATCATAATGCGCCGGATACGTTCGCAATTTTTACCGGTCCAAAATGACAGGTGCATGGCAAGCGCGCTATCAGCTTCACTATGCCCATACGGTTCGGTTGGATGTGGAAAACACCGACCAAGTGCGGCAATGTCGGCATTCCACAGATCGGCAAAACTGGCTTTGTTACCGAACGCAGACGATGCTGATTGAGATCGTAAGGCACGTTGAATCAACAACTCATCATCTTCCGGCCCACGCCATTCTTCGCACGGCTCGGCTGTCCAGCCAGCGTCAGATTCGTTCGGATCGCGCATTAAATGTCGCTTGACTAACTCAGCCAGACTATCACTATAGTTGCAACCATCGACTGAACCAACAGCGCCAACGCCAGTCAGTGCAACAAATCTTTTTTTAGTAAACAAATCAAACAATTTATTGGTTTTATCTTTAATGCGCCGGTCGTCCGTTACCCGACCCATGCCGAAAAAATGCAAACCTCGGCCAGAGTGGCTAATCTCTACGGCGCATCCTGGGAATAATGCCGCCAATTCCATCACGATTGGCGTATAGCCTGAGTCAGTAATGCATTCGTCCACGTCAATAAACCAAAACGGGTCTTGTTCGGTAAATACAAAGCCGACCCCATGATCCGGCCCAAATAATGTGGCGATACGAATGGCATCCTGAGCATTAATCCAAATCGACGGATCGTGCGCGTCAGTGCGGTACCCGTGCGTAGGATGAATAGGAAATTTATGCGTCTTGCCCGGGCGTGTTTCGTCCGGCACATATTGGCAGACGATAAACTGCTTAAAGTAGACAAAGCCGCGTAGTGCGCCCGAAGCGCCTAACGCCTGAACTAAATTGTGCATTTTTATAATTGCGCGATGGCGCGCGCTTTAAGCGAGTCTGGAATCTTTTTAACTAACGGGTTTTTTGTTGCCACAAGCTCGGCAATGACCGGCAATGTCTCGCTGCGGATCGCCGCTCGCGCAATCGTTCTTCGCATTTCGGTCATTGTCCCAAATCGATGATTGACGAGTGACGGGGTGATGCCGCACGCCTCGCTTATGTTGGCGCGGGTAAGATTTGCAAATCCGATTTTTACGGCCAGTGCCAGCGCCTTATCTACCATTTCGGATTTAATTTGTGTGTCGGTTTTCATAATTCCCCTGTACTAAATTTGGCGTAACCGCCCAGTTCATTAACAATATCGGCCCAATGTTGCTGTGCCTGTTCGCGTTCAGGATCATCGCCCGGTTTCCAGTCGCTACGTTTTACTTCAATGCTGACAAATTGCCCCATAACTTTGCCGACCATATCCTGCGTGATTAATACCGGGCGGATACCGATCAAGTCTGCCGATTTAATGCGTTTATTCATTGCTGGCGAATCGTTGGCAAGTCCGAATCGTACCGGAACGCCGCGTTCGGTTTTAAAAACACCAACATTGTTGCGCCACAATATCCAGCCGGAATTTGCCGCTTGTAGTCGTATGCGTTGTTGGATAGGAGTTTCATTCATGATCTTATTGTCTCCGATTATTGACAATTCCGTCAACTGATAATTTTAATAAAATTCTTGCTTTAAGCTCTTCCGCATCTTTCGCATTCAATGCTTGTGCAGACAATACGTCAATATTAAACAAATGATAAAACCGACGTTGCGCTTCGTCAATTTGCCGACCTAGTGCTGTCTGATGGCCGCCCCATATCATCATCGCTTGACGTAATTCAAATTGCGCTTGCTGTTTGGCATAGTGTTTATTTTGCAAAGATCGGACGATGATGTCGTTAAATCCACGCGGGGCTACCATCGGGTTGTCAATTTTTGCAATCTCACCGCGTAGCTGCGCCAGCATTGCCGGTGAGATTTCATTCATATCGCCATCAACCTCTGCCGGACTGTCACGGGATGCCGGGATGTGCTCGTAGCCGCAATGCGGACAAGTTTTATATGACTTCTCGTATGGTCTGCTACACTCCGCGCAATTACGCAAAGGTAAAATATCTTCGTCAATTGTGGGCGCCCGTTTCTCACGTCGATCCAGTGTATAAATTCTGGGTTTGTCTGGCAAATTATGGCGCTTCCAATTACCGACGTGATCAATAATTAATGAGTTAGGCTTGCGCGACCCGGCAATGTACAACAGGCGCTCGGCGTCGGTAAATGTATGCCATGTGGAATTTAAGCGCGACTCAACCATGATGCGCAAGGCTCTTCCGAATTGTTGCGCGTAGAGACTGTATGACTCTGTTGGCCGCGCCATGATAACGACTTCAACTGCGGGCAAATCAAACCCTTCGCCAAACAGATCGACGTTAACCAGCATCATAATTTCACGCTGCGCAAATCTACGCAGGATGCTCGCACGCACATCCGCTGGCGTATTACCCGTGACCACTTCGGCCCGGACGCCTGCGGCATTAAATCGTCTGCTAATATCCCCAGCCTGTTCGATATCGGCAGCAAAAGTGACACCCAACATATCCTTGGCAAATTTTAAATAGTCACGCACGACATTGCCGATAACTTGCGAATTCTTTACCGCGTCGCGCATTTCAATTTGGTTAAAATCACCGTCCGCTGAGTGATGAACCTTGCTCATATCCAAGTCATTGCGCGGGCAGATCAGTCGATAGTCGCACAAATAGCCCTGATTGATCAGATCGCGCATGCCGGGGCCGATAATCATTTCATCGACCAACCCGTCAGCATGAGCGCCTAATCCCATCCCATCTGCACGTATGGGCGTTGCTGTGGGCATCAGAGCGAAACAATCCCTATGAAATTTGGCAGCAGTCTTACCCCATTTGTTATGTCGTAGGACGTGGTGACCCTCGTCAATTGCCCAAAATCGAGATTGGGTAAATATCGGATCGCTGGGTGACACTTTCGCCAATGTATCCACGCCAGCCACCGCCCACTTGCTATGCGGATTAATATAATTATTATCTAATTCGCGTAGATGGATTTGCATAATAATTTTTTGCAACTTCTCTGGGCCGATAATGCGGTGACGGATGCCGTTGCGTGCGATGGCAAGCGACATTTGTGCAGTCAATTCTGCGCGGTGCGCTATAAATGCGCCGGGTTCATTCAACGTAATGGCACAGTCGCTCACGACGACGGTCTTGCCGCCGCCCGTAGGTAGCACCGGCATCAATTTACGCTTGGCAGGGTCTTGCCACGCAATAAAAATGCGGTCTTTTAAAACCTGCTGGAAGTTGCGTAAGTGCGTCATTTATTACGCAACTTGGAAAGTATATTTGCTAGTGCAATACTTATGATTTTTAGTATTACATATATCGGAATTATGCAAATTAGTAAGTAATAAGTGTCAATCGATGTCATTACATCCCCCTTAAAAATAATTGTTGACAGAGCCGTCAATGTAATTTAATCTGAGGTCGTTGTCAACATAAACCGGAGAATTTTAAATGCAAGCATTTCACAACAAACCCGAAGTAAAACAATTTTACGTTGATCGTTTAACAGAACATCATCGACTTGATCAAATAATTCAAGGAACCGGATTTGATGGTTCGCGAGGCTGCAACGTTGGTTGTATTTTGCATGCGTATCAACATGATCGTTATCCAATAGAACTCGGTTTACCTGAATGGTATGCACAGTTATGCGACACAATTTTCGAAGGTCTGCCAAAAGAAAATGCGCCAGCATTCGCTATGTCAACTTTGAGCGCGATTAAAATTGGTGTTGATATTGAGCATGTTCGGTGGCAATTGGCAATCGAACGCCATCAAATTGATTTACTTCGATTAAAAGATAATTCGGAACCGTATGCTCGCGAATGTGAAATTGCGATTCAAAAGGTTATTGATTATTGTTTTGATGAATTGAATCATGTATTTAAAGACAATGAGTCGGCGGAGTCGGCGGCGAGGTCGGCGGTGCATTCGGCGGCGAGGTCGGCGGTGCAGTCGGCGGCGAGGTCGGCGGTGCAGTCGGCGGCGAGGTCGGCGAGGTCGGCGGCGAGGTCGGCGAGGTCGGCGGTGCAGTCGGCAGCGTGGTCGGCAGCGTGGTCGGCGGCGGAGTCGGCGGTGCAGTCGGCGGCGAGGTCGGCGGAGTCGGCGGCGAGGTCGGCGGAGTCGGCGGCGAGGTCGGCGGAGTCGGCGGCGAGGTCGGCGGTGCGTAACCATTTTATTTGGGAAGCCGAAACTTTGATTCGATTACTCACTGAGATTAACTAATTATGCCCACACTTAAAGAACATAAGGTTGGGTCTGGCATGAGCATACCGATCGTGTTAACAAAATGGTTTTTAAGTACGAAAATGCCTACGCGAATTGGTGTTTATGAAATTGCCCGACAAGTTGGCGCATGCGGCCCTTGGTTACTAAACTTTTCATATTGGGATGGCGAATTTTGGTATTGGGGAGATATTCATCCAAATTTAGCAATTTTGCATATGGAAAAGTCGTTCGTTTTATATGATGACGACGGCTTAATTAAATCATTTCAATGGCGGGGGCTAGCATGAGCATACCGATCATGTCAACATAAATAGGAAAAAATAAAATGAATGCAAAGAAATGCAAAGAAATGCAAAGAAATACGTCAAAAACTTCGCAGGGCTGGGATTGATGTGAAAGAAATAAAATTAGTTCACAAAGCCTCGCAATTTTACGAATATTTTACAGGAGATCGCAAACTTTATATAAGTTGCGGGCGTTATGCGTATCGATCAATGAAACGTAATGCGAGGTTGGTATGAGAACGTTATCGCAAATTAATGAATTTCGAATGCGCTTGGGTCATCCCCCGTCAATAAAGCGAACTGGAGTTAAGTCACTTCAAGAACGTAACGCAATCCGCATCCGTGCAGCACAGCATAAATTAGGTTTTAATTGGCAGGCACATCCATTTTACAGCGCTTTGCACAATCCGCATCATCCGATTATTCCAGGCAGTCACACGGCAATTTTGACCAACTTGGCAAAATTTTTAAAAATATGAGGCGCATTAATTTCTTTGCATATCTGACCGTCGCTGCAATTGCGGGGTATTTGTTTGGATATGGTGCGCGGCCAGACCCGCGAATTGTCACCGTGATTAAGAATGTGCCAGTCGAAACGATCATTACTCGACATGAGTGTAATTCGGTCGATGCGGTCAAATGGTGGAACAATTCTGACTTGAGGTCAGCTAAATTAAAACTTTGTGGGATTGGGAAATGAGCGACAAAAAAATGTACAGTCGGTAAAACGCATAAATGGGAATGGGTTAAAGATGTGGCGTTGCGAACTTCACCACGCCCCGGTTATCTGAAAATTTCTGCGAAAGGTGTTTTTAAATGTGCCTGCGGCGCAACTAAATACGGCATGTCTAAAAATGGATTGCTCTGAATAAAAATAAATCTTGACAAACATTGACGGCATCGTCAAAATGCAATGGCATTACTAACTTACTGGAGAATTTGAAATGCAAATTATAATTAACGACATCAATCAACTTACGGATTTGGAGCGGCAAATATTGTTGATACTTGCAGATACGCCCGTTGAGTCTTTGTCATTTAAAATTAAACCTGCCGATTTACCCGATGCTGGCGCTGATGTCAATCCGATTATTGCGAAGCATGCGTATGTACAACCGTCAACTCTGATTCAATCGCTGCCGGAGTCATTCGACCCAAACGTAGCGTTCGGCACGGCCCCTGTATCCAATATTGCCGTTGCCGCTCAGTCTCCGATTGTGCCAATTACTTCTCAACTGCCCAACGTATCGTTACCGCCTGCAGCGGCTTTCAACATACCGGCACCTGCGCAAACGGGCACTACTCAGTCAGCGGTTGCGACCCTTTCAAACCCTGCCCAAGGCGACACGGATAAAAACGGCTTCCCGTGGCATCCAGACATTCATTCTTCTTCGAAAGAGAAAAACCAAGACGGGTCATGGCGTTACAAACGTGGTGCGGACAAATCTGTCATTCAAGCGGTCGAAGCGCAATTGCGCGCAGCATTGGCAGCACCCGCTCAGCCAGCCCCTCAATCGCCATTGACCCCACTTAATACTGACATACTGACATGGCCCGTATTGATTCAGGAATTGACCGGTTTATTGTCGGCCAACAAAATTACCAATGACCAGATTACAAAAATTTGCAAAGAATCTGGCGTTGACCAATTTAGCATGCTGGCGGCACGTCCTGATTTGTTTAAAAATGTGCTGTTCCGTTGTCAGCAACTGGCGTCAGTAGCATGAGTGCTCACGCATTTTTAGCACCCTCATCCGCGCACGTGTGGGTAAATTGCGCTGGTTCGGCAAAAATGCAGCAGTTGTACCGTGAACCTGCCGATAGCCCGAAAGCGATCGAAGGGACTGGCGCGCATTGGTTTTTGAAAGAACTGGTGCATGGTCGCCAGGTTGCGCTCGGGCAGGTTGCTGAAAATGGCGTGACGCTTGATCCTGAGATGTTGGCTGCGGTTGAGTTATGCCACGGTATTATTGCGGATATTATGCAAGATTCAACCGTGATTCGAGCGGCATGCGAGGCGCCCGTCGCAATACCATATGTACATCAACAAAATTGGGGAACGCCTGATTTTTGGGCGTATCGTCCGGGATTGCTGACTATTGTTGATTTTAAATATGGTCATGAATTTGTTGAAGTGTTTGAAAATTGGCAGTTGATGGATTATGCATGTGGGATTATCGACGAATTGAAAATCGATGGCCATGCGGATCAATTTACACAAGTCGAATTTGTCATTGTCCAACCTCGTAGTTATCACCCAGACGGACAAGTGCGTCGTTGGACAATTTCTACATCCCACTTGCGCGGACATTTCAATCAATTACATGCGAGTGCGGAATTGGCAGTGCGTCCTGATGCGCGAGTTACCACGGGGTCGCATTGTGAATACTGTAGCGCATCGCATGTTTGCAAAGCGTTGCAGGCAGATGCAATGCGTGGGGTTGATACCAGTGACGAGTCGGTGCCGTTTGAACTGAGTAGTGTGCAGGTTGGTCATGAGTTGCGTGCCGTACAGCGGGCAATCAGTAAATTGGAAATGCGCGAACGTGGTTTGATTGAGCAGGCCAAAGCACTTTTGCGTAATGGGGAAATTGTTCCTTTCTATCATTTGGAACCAACTAAATCACGTCGCATCTGGATTAAATCTGTACCTGAAATTGCGGCATTTGGAAATATGTTTGGCGTTGATTTATTAAAACCGCCCGAAGTCGTCACACCGACCCAGGCGAAAGCGTTAAAAAAACTGGACCCGGATTTAATTGATTCATATAGCGGTCAATCTAATGGTGAAATTAAACTCGTTCCTATCGATAATCTTTTAGTTAAAAAGGCATTTCAATCATGAGCACAAAGAATTCAGCAATTTTTACCACACCAGTTGGTCGCATCGTCTGGGGCAGCGTCTACACTCCACAAACGGCAGACAAAGATGGTAATCCTCTTGTTGTAAAATCCGGCCAGAATAAAGGCAAACCGACCAAAAAATGGGCGTTTGGCTTGGCAATCACGAAAACACCAGGCTGTGCGCATTTTACGCAAGAGTCATGGGGTCAACATTTCCTTGCCGTTGCACAGCGCGGTTTTCCGAATGGGGCGTGGCAGCGGCCAGACTTCGCGTGGAAAGTAACGGACGGCGATAGCGCGATGCCGAACAAAAAAGGACGTGCGCCAAATGCCACGCCGCATAATGTCGGGCATTGGATTATCTCAATTTCAACCAGCATGCAAGCACCTCGCTTGTTCCGCCAAGATCAGTCGCAGCAATGGGTTCAAATCGTTGGTGAAGACGATTTTGTCAAGTGCGGGCATTATGTACAGGTCAATCTCGAATTAACGGATAACGCCCCCGCTGAATCGGCTGGCATTTACGTCAATCCGCGCATGATTGCGTGGGTTGCGTACGGCGAGGAGATCATATCTGGCCCCGATGTGTCTGAGGCAGGTTTTGGAGGCGTACCGTTGCCAGCAGGGGCGTCAGCGGTGCCAATTGGCGGGTTTGCTACGGCTAGTCCAGTTGTCGGATTGCCCGCCAGCCCAGGCGCGCAATTGCCGGGATTACCTGGACTTAATGCGTTACCTGCCAGCGTGGCAAGCTATCAGCCACAGCAACAAGCTGCCCCGGTTACTCAAGGCATTCCGCAATTACCTATTGTGCCGAATCCAGCATTCTTACAAGCCGGGCCAGTTGCCGCGCTGCCGGGATTGACTGCCACCCCGGTCAAACGCATGACGGCTGCGGCGCAAGGTACCTATGACCAGTATATTGCTGCCGGGTACACCGACGCATTATTAATTCAAAATGGTCTGATGACGGTTGCGTAATTTTGCGCCCGGTTGCTGTGATGCGTGACCGGGCTATTTTTAAGTGAGGCGCAAATGATACGATGTGTTGATGGCAAAGAGTTCGAAAATGTGTCAATTGTGGGCAGTGTGGTGCAACGAAATTCCGATGATATCCACACACCCCCTGTCGTTGGTGAATATCCGGTTATTGCTGTTTTTTGGGGTCGGGTTGTCACCTACGTTAGCCAAATTAAAAGGATATTATGAAAAGATTCATTTTAATCATTTTGTGGTCTTTGGCACTTTATGTTGCTGGCGGATTCATTGTTTTAGATTGGAATGTATTTGAATGGTCGGAGGCTAGTCGTACGTTTTATGTTTGGTTCGTATTTACGGGTGGCGCATTTATTGCTTTCACGCCTAAATCCATATGGGAGCCATAACTATGAAATTATCTGAACATCAAAAAGCGCAGATGTATGCCGGTTCGCAATTCGGTGCCGATATTGTCAATTTTATTGATCGCCAGCTTGAGGATCAATTTGTGCCATCTGCATGCAAAGCGGTCGGAATATTGCAAGATGCGATGCTGGACACTGATGAAATTTTCATTCATTTTGACGCTTTTTTAGAAAAATTGCCCAAACAGTTAGCGGCGGAATTTAATGATCTGTTGCAGGCGCATGTTGACGATCTTGAGCGCACCAATGAATCAATTGCCGAAGCAATTCGCGCATTGGATCAAAAATGAGCATGCAAATGCGTAAAGTGATTGATACCAAAGAAGTCCGCCCATTACGATTGCTACCCAACATCGCGGGGTTTGAATTTCACGGCGTGCGCGCGGATTTTACGCTAGCAAACTGTCGTGTTGAACGCACCGAGGAAGGTACACACGTCATTCGCGGCGAGGAGTCCTATTTTAATTTGCAAGGTTGGGTTCCTAAATCATGATCAAACCCGAAATAATGTTCGACACCGAATGTTATCCGAATTATTGGTTGCTCCGATTTAAAAACGGTTACAGTTTTGAACTGCGCGAAGGTCAACGATTGACGCCTGAGCAGGGTTTTAGAATTCGTTGGCTATTTGACGTTGTTACTGCCGTCAGTTTTAATGGTCGCAACTATGACGTTGTTATGATCAACGCTGCTTTATGTGGATACACACCGGCGCAATTGAAATTTTTAAATGATCAGATTATTGTTCAGGGAATTAAACCATGGGATATCAATCTACCCGCCAAATGGGAACCTCTCGACCACATCGATATTATCGAAACATGCCCTGGTGTCAAAGCATCGCTAAAACAACTTGCCGCTCGTGTCCATAGCAAGCGATTGCAAGACCTGCCGTATGAGCCAGACACGCGTTTGACTGAGGATGAAATAAAAAACGTGTTTGATTATTGTGGCAACGATTTACAATTGTTGCAGGATGTTTTCGACGGGCTAAAATCTGAATTGAAATTTCGCAGGGCATTAAGTCAACGTTATGGCATTGATCTGCGCAGTAAATCGGATGCCCAAATAGGCGAAACTGTCTTAAAACTACGCTGTGAAAATGTTCTCGGTCGTAAATTATACAGACAGGATGTAAATATAAATTTGCGTTTTAAATATGAAGCGCCTGATTTTATTGCATTTACCCATCCTGCTCTGATTGCCGCATTCGAAGCGGTCAAATCATCGATCTTTACACTGAACCCGAATGCCACAGTTGGCATGCCTGCCGCACTGGAAGGTTTAACGATTACGCTCGGCGATACTACCTATAAAATGGGTATTGGCGGACTTCACAGCCAAGAGCAAAAATTAATACTTGTTAGTGATGCAAACAAGACTGTGCGCATGCCCGATGTGGCCAGTTATTACCCGGCACTTATGATTAATTCGGGAAAATTTCCTGCTGCGCTCGGCCCGGCATTTACTAAAGAATACACGGCTATTCGAGATGAACGTCTGGTGCATAAAGCCACGCTGGCGCGATTGAAAGATGCACATCAGACTGATTGTATCGAATACGACGACGCTAAAGTCGGCTCCGAAGGCGGCAAGATTCAAATTAACGGCCCATTTGGTAAAACCGGCTCACCGTATTCAATATTGTTTGCGCCGGAAATGTTGATTCAAACAACGTTGACCGGACAATTATCAATTTTGATGCTAATCGAATGGCATGAATATTATGGAATACCTGTGCGATCGGCCAACACCGATGGCATTGTGATCGAATGCCCAAATCATTTGTTGACCACAAGTGAAATGCTGATTAAAGAATGGGAAAAGCGCACCGGGTTAGAAATGGAAACTTCGGATTATGTTGCATTGTACGCGCGCGATGTAAATAACTATTACGCGATAAAAACACCCGACGACGTAAAGCGCAAAGGTGAATATGCCCTATCTGGACTGGCCGCAAAGAAGAACCCCGACGTTGAAATTTGCTCGGATGCGGTAGAAAAATACTTGGTGCATGGTACGCCGGTTCGCACAACGATTGCGGCTTGTCGCGATATCCGTAAATTTGTGACAATTCAAAAAGTAGCAGGCGGTGCGGTGAAATTGTGGGGTAAAGGGCCTGATAAAAATGCACTTGTTAAAGACATGGTGCCAGTATTGGAAGCAAATGGATGGCTGAAAGTCGGGCGTCGATGGATTAAAAACCTACCGGATACATTTGAGTCCGTATCGATGACTGCTCAGGAAGCCTATCAGACCTGTTTTAATCCACAAGTTCGAGAATATCTTGGGAAAGTCATTCGCTGGTATTATGGTGTAAATAGTCCGGGTACCATTGTGTACGCAAAAAATGGGAATACCGTAGGTAGATCAGAAGGTGCGCAACCCTGTATGACTTTACCAGATGAATTTCCGAGCGATATCGACTACGATTGGTATGCTGCGAACTGTGAATCAATCTTGCGAGATTTGGGGGTGTTGCCATGATTTCAAATTACATCGTTTTGCTTCGGTATGGATATTTACAAGTACAGAATATCTACATATTTGGGATTGTGCACGAAACGATCGCCACAGTGCTATTTGATGATGTGGTTTGGTGCTAACGCTTGGGAGGGCATGAATTAATCAGAGCTCACATCCCAAGCACACAGCATGATTATACCATCTCAGTCAACGCCGATCGGGTTTCGTTGTATCCGGTCATGAGCAATTTTGATCGTAACTCAAAAGTCATGTTTTTGTCTAAACCTCCGGCAAACCCGGTTTCAATGTACGCAAAATGTACCCCTGATTGCAACGCAAGCGCTCTATGAGCGTTTTCCGTAGCGCTGAGCATTAAGTCTAACAACCTAGGAGCAACGTTGAATAGCGATGATTTTGCGGCGCTGAATGGGCTTTGTTTTGAGACCAACTGAATCCCTAAACGCGGGATATCGTCTTTAACCAATAAATCGGCAGGAATGTTGTCAATCATACCACCATCCATCAATAATGCTTTGCCGATTTGCACCGGCGAATAAACGAATGGTATTGACGCAGAAGACCGCGCTGCTTTAGCAATGCTGATGTCAGGGGTGTTGTATTTATTAAAAACGAATGACGACTCTGACGCCACGTCGGACGCCACAATGGTTAAATCGGTGCGCAATTGTCTGAACGTTTGATGTTTGGTGTAATTACCAATCAAAGACTGTAGATTTTTACCGTTGCAGAAACCACCCCGCATTAAGGCTGTCGGAGTAAATTTTAAAATATTTGACCAGTTTTGTGTTAACGCAATGTCGCGCATTTTAGTCAACGGCATGCCGGATGCGGCCAATGCAGAAATTAGAGAGCCGCCGGATGTACCTGCATATTCAACAGGTTTGTATCCGGCGTCTTGAATTGCCATAAGCGCGCCGACGTGCGCGGGGAATTTAAACCCCGAGCCCGACAAGGCGACGCGAATGGGTTTCATGCGTGTTTGATGGCGGTGGCTGCCACCCATGCAGCATGCGCGGCAATGACTTGCTGAATGACCGCCGCTGATTGATCTGCGGTCACTACCCCGGATGATGACAGCGCGTTGATACCCTGTATCACATTGATGATTGCGGGGATCGAAGCGGCAATTGCCGCGTCTGCCGGATTGACTGCCGCCAATACACCGGCTGCTTCATCAATAACCGCTGTGGTTTCTGTTGTTGGTGCGTTATCCATGATTATTTTCCTTGAATTGAGTCGGCCAACAGATTCGTTACTGCTGACATGATTTGTTGCGTTACCGCTGTCGGATCGGCTGGCGCTGGCTGGCTGCAAATTGGTGTTATTTGCGCGTCCAGTTGGTTGATTTCCGCAATCGATGCCGCCGACAGTTTCCCTGCCGATGCTAACGTGCTTGCGGTCTGTAACGCCCCCGCGTACGCCAGACATGCTTTCGAATACGTCGTTTGTATCTGGGGTGCTGTCGCGGTTGTTGAACATGCTGCGATACAGATTGAGCACCAAATTGCCAAAAAACTGAGATATTTTTTCATTTCTGTTCCTCCGGTTGAGTGTTACTGGGATTGCTTTTTAAACCCTTTGTTAAGTCTTGAAGTAGCAGTGTCAAAAGCGGCAGTATGCCGATCAATACCGTGTCACTGTGGGGCATGGGGAACAGTGTCAAATAAACCCACGCGGCCCCAAGAATTGCCGCCGATAAAATTTTTACCAAGAATACCAAAGTTGGGTTCATGACGCCACCGTGTCATATTGTGTTAAATTACGTGCTGATATTTCATCGATCAGCATTTGAGCATAGTTCGGATTGGTAGAATATCCGGCGTCTTGCAAACCTTGGCAAAATTCTTGCGGTGTGGCCAACACCCACAACCCTGCATAACGTTCGTTGTCATGTAAAAAATTAGTGTGATCTAAGATTGATGCTTGCCATGTCAGATATGATCTCCAGTTAGCCGATACAGTTACGGCCACACCGTTTTCATATTCAATCGTTGGCAATGAAATTGTTTGCCCATTCCATGCCGGGTCAGCTTTAATGCCAAACAAATTATTGGCCCGAATTGTTAATTCCGACGAACCCCAGCCGGATTCAAAAATAGCTTGCGCGACGACCACGGAGGGGAATACGCCCGTCGAAGGGTAAAGCGCTTGTGCCGCTGGGGCAATTTGAGCTATAAAATCATCAGGTTGCATTTTGATCTTTCAGCAAAGCCAATTCTTGTCGCAAAAGTCGAATCTCGATTTCCCGCGCTTCCATTTTTCGGATGCGCCAGTTGACAATGTAAATTCTAATCGTAATGTACGTTAGCACACAACCTAAAATTAGCGCAAGCAAACTGATACCGTCATGAATAATTGGAAATTCTTGCATAAACGCATTCAGATACCCCAATAAACCCGTAGATAATCCGACTGTCGCGCCGACCTCAGGTGTCGAAATCAGTTCGTTGATCTTGTGCGTTATCGTCTGGAAATGGCTCATGGCCGAACACCTTTATTAAATAAATTGACCAAATTATAATCACAACAAAATACAAGCCAACGAGGATATTGCACAATGTTTCCATCACTTTTACCTATCCAAATTAGCCGTAGATAAGTAATTATAACGATAGTTAGAATCGCATTGTGATAAAAGTAAGGGAACGTAACGTATGTCGCAATTAGCCACGCGAAAATATGTGTACACATCTGCCCAAACATGAGTAGTGAAACGTCAACCATGACAGAGGTCGGTTTATTTTTTAAAATCAAAAGCAATGTTAAAAAGCTGAAATTTACACACGCGAACAGATACGCTCCGTTGGTCGGAATGAAATTTAAAACGTAAGCTGATAAAAAATCTGACCATAATAAAATGGTCAGCGCTATCAACCTGGAACGTATTCCGCGCATAGTTTACGGCTTAACTGGCGGTTGTTGTGGTAAATTCCCGCCGATTTCTTCCTCTTCGGGCGTTTTAATTGGTTGCGGTAATTTTTGATCGTCATCCATTTTTAATATCCTTTAAATTTAATTAACGTCTACGTCGGGCAAACAAATAGCCGCTCGCGGTTTCTGTGCTGACAGTGAAAGAGGATGAGACCACTAAATAAACTGTGGTTGTCGCCGAAATATTGATACGTTGGATCGGGGCACTCGCATCCTGCGACGCCCCCGTT